>OMAJ01000441.1_pt1 | contig 22130 bp, 19 predicted proteins | sample 1644631 | NCBI WGS metagenome assembly OMAJ01 (sample SAMEA103958133, study PRJEB25191) | human gut metagenome | biome: human-associated habitat [ENVO:00009003]; feature: intestine environment [ENVO:2100002]; material: feces | place: Germany | collected 2013/2015 | reverse complement strand
GGGTCCGGTTTTTCAGCCGTTCGCAGCCATCTCCCGGTCGAATATTTCGTCGAAAAGCCGCCGGAGCTCTTGGCGGTTGCGGATCAGCTCGCGCAGTCGTGCGAGGCGCAGGGCATTGTCCGATTCCGGGATCCAGAGTCGGAGATAGCCTCCTTCCGCGTATTTATGTGTCAGGTGATCGACACAGCGGCGATATTGATCCTCGCGGTCCAGCTCCGGATAGTTCGCCAGCCCGTATTGTATCGTGCGGCGGACGATGGTCGGCGGGTCGATACAACGGTCGGCTTCGGCAACGATGCGTCCGTAAATCGTGCGGGGTTCGTGGTCCGACGAGGCGCGGTGGTCTTCCACCGCCTCACGCATGACGGCGATCTGCTGCGGCGAGAACCACTGCCGCAGTTTTGTATCCGCAGCGAGGATTTCCCCCGAATGGATATGGTGCATCTCCCGTCCTTTCTCCAGTCCCACGTCGTGGTAGGCCGCAATTGCGTAAACCATCTGCCGATCGACCTGGTAATGCCGGGCCAGTGCCAGACTCTGTTCGATGACTGTCCGGGCGTGTTCGGGTCCGTGGGCACGGTCGAAATGTTCGTAACGGGGGAGGATCGCCTGTTCGACGTAGGCTTGCAACTCTTTATTCATGTGTTTCGTAAAAAAAGTCCCTTCCATGGTAGGGGAAAGGGACTTTGGTTGTAGAAACCGGATGGTGGTATCTGGATAAATATCCTATTTTGCGTATGCCACGGATCGGGTTTCGCGGATGACGGTGATCTTCACCTGGCCGGGATAGGTCATCTCGTCCTGGATTTTCTTGGCGATATCGTGCGACAGCCCTTCCGACTCCTGGTCGGTGAGTTTGTCTGCACCGACGATCACGCGCAGTTCGCGGCCGGCCTGGATCGCATAGGTCTTTACGACGCCGGGGTACGAGAGGGCGATGTCCTCCATCTCCTTCAGGCGCTTGATGTAGCTTTCGACCACCTCGCGGCGGGCGCCGGGGCGCGCACCCGATATGGCGTCGCAGACCTGGATGATCGGTGCGATCAGCGAAGTCATCTCCACTTCGTCGTGATGGGCGCCGATGGCATTGCATACTTCGGGTTTCTCCTTGTATTTCTCGGCGAGTTTCATGCCGATGATTGCGTGCGGCAGTTCCGGTTCGTCGTCGGGTACCTTGCCGATGTCGTGGAGCAGGCCTGCGCGGCGTGCCGTCTTGGGGTTCAGCCCCAGCTCGGCGGCCATGATACCCGCGAGATTGGCCGTTTCACGGGCGTGCTGCAGGAGGTTCTGGCCGTAGGACGAACGGTATTTCATTTTGCCGATCATGCGGATCAGCTCGGGGTGCAGCCCGTGGATGCCGAGGTCGATCGTGGTGCGTTTTCCGACTTCGACGATCTCCTCTTCGATCTGTTTCTGTACTTTGGCTACGACCTCCTCGATGCGTGCCGGGTGGATGCGGCCGTCGGTTACCAACTGGTGGAGCGCCAGGCGGGCGATCTCGCGGCGGACAGGGTCGAAACCGCTGAGGATGATGGCTTCGGGGGTGTCGTCTACGATGATCTCGATGCCGGTCGCTGCCTCCAGTGCCCGGATGTTGCGGCCCTCGCGGCCGATGATGCGGCCTTTGACCTCATCGCTTTCGATGTTGAAGACCGTCACGGCGTTCTCGATGGCCGTCTCCGTGGCCACGCGCTGGATCGAAGCCACGATAATCCGCTTGGCCTCCTTCGTGGCGGTCATCTTCGCTTCCTCGATGGTTTCGTTCACATAGGAAGCTGCCTCGGTCTTGGCCTCGGCCTTCATGTTCTCGATGAGGATGTTCTTGGCATCCTCCGAGCTCATGCCCGAGATTTGTTCCAGCCGCATGTTCTGCTCGCGCATCATCTGGTCTACTTCCTCCTTCTTGTGCTCGAGGATTTGCAGCTGGTTCTGCATCTGCTCCTTCAGGCGCTCGTTCTCGCGGAGTTTGTTCTCCAGCTCGCGCTGCTGGTTCTGCAGGTTGCCCTCGATCTGCTTGGCGCGCTGTTCGCTCTGGGCGATCTTCTGGTTGCGTTCGTTGACCTGGCGGTCGTATTCGCTTTTCAGCTGTATGAACTTCTCTTTTGCCTGGAGGATTTTCTCCTTTTTAATCATCTCCCCTTCGGCCTCGGCCTCTTTCAGGGCGGCTTCGCGCCGCTTGCGGATCGAGGTCTTGGCTACGAGGTTCGTGACGACCGCGTAGATTCCGACGGCGGCCACGGCAGAGATGCAGGCAACCAAAATGGTGGTATACATGTTTTTGTTGCTGTTTTGAATTTGTTATTATAGGGTTTGTTGTAGTGCATAAAAAAAACCGCATAGGATTCCTTAGTCTTGTTTGACGAATCTGCAGATAAGTCATGTGTGGGGGCTCCGACAATCGCAATCTTCCAACGGTACGCCGTAGCATACACCCCGAAGGGTCAAGGCCTGATTTTGAAGCGCCTTGAGTTGCCCCAATTTAAAAAGTGTTCAGTTTCGCAAAGCTGTAAGGAATCTATGCGGGTAGATTTTTCCTTCGTATGTTAAAGAACCTCGTTTTTTACGGTTTGCCCGGGCAAATCCCGTGCCTGGCCTTTACCCTCCGTTACCGTTGCAGGGTGTTGAGGTAGGCGTCGAGCTCTTCGCCGAGCCGCCCCAGATGTTTCAGGTCTTCGTCGCCCAGTTCGCGGCTTTGCCGCATGTCGACGTTTGCAATGGCGAATTTCAGTGCGGCCATCGACAGGTAGTCCTGATCCGTCCAGTTCTTGAAGTTGTTCTGTTTTATCGCCGCGAGGTAGTTGTTCACCTCCCGTTCGGCAAGACGGTATACCTCCTCCTTTTCGCTTTCGATGTTGAGCGAATAGCTTTTCCCGGCTATCTTGAGGGTTATCGCCTGTTGTGCCATGTCGTTTTTGTTTCGTTTATCTTGCTGCCTCTTATTCATCTGCGGCCCGGGTGCTGGTTGCGGCGTTACTGCCGGTTCGCCGTCCCTTCCCGTTATTCGGGCCTTCCGAGCAGTGCGATGCATTTGTCAACCTCCCGCATAAGACGGTTGACGCGCGCCCGCGCTTTCTCCCGGTTGCGGCTTTCACCCGCCAGTCCCTCCGTCAGTTGCATACGTGACAATTCGCCGTCGAGTTCGCGGATGCGCTCCTGCAAAGTCCTGTTTTCGGCTTTCAGGTTGTCGCGCTGCGCCGTCAGTTCCGCACACGATTCCGACAACCTTTTGTGGTCGTCGATGAGCTGCCGGATACGGGCTTCGATATTCGTTATCACGCTTTTTTCGGCCATTGGGTCTCGGGTAAAGTCCGATTTACATTTCAAAGGTATGAAAAGGAACGCTAAAAAACAAATTTTATTTCCTGACGGCCTTTCCGTAAAGGTCGTAATCGGCGGCGCCGTCGATCCGTATTTCGTAGAAATGCCCCCGCAGAAGACGCCGTTCCGCAGCCGGGATCAGTATCTCCTGGTCGACCTCGGGCGAGTCGTATTGCGTCCGTCCGACATAGTAGTCGCCCTGCCGCGAATCGATCAGAACCCGTTCCGTGCGGCCTACGCGGCGCAGGTTGTTTTCGCGGGCGATGTCGTTCTGGAGCGTCATGATGCGTTCCACGCGCTGCTGCTTGACCTCCTCCGGGACGTCGTCTTTGAGTTCTTGTGCCGAGTAGGTGCCCTCCTCCTCGGAATAGGCGAAGACCCCGAGGCGTTCGAACCGTACGTCCCGTACGAACTGTTCCAGTTCTGCGAAATCCGCTTCCGTTTCACCGGGATAGCCGACCAGCAGCGTCGTGCGCAGCGCCAGGTCGGGGATCGCCCCCCGCAATTTTTCGACCAGCGCATAGGCTTCGGCCTTGGTGTGGTGGCGGTGCATGGCCGAGAGTTGTGCGTCGGAGATGTGCTGGAACGGGATGTCGAGGTATTTGCAGATCTTGGGCTCGGATGTCATGGCTTCGATCACCTCGTCGGGGAATGCCGTGGGGTAGGCGTAGTGGAGGCGTATCCACCCGATACCGTCGATGCGGCACAGGCGGCGCAGCAGTTCGGCCAGGCGGCGCTTCCCGTAGAGGTCGAGCCCGTAGTAGGTCGTGTCCTGCGCAATGACGATCAGTTCCTTCACGCCTCCGGCCGCGAGTTTGCGCGCCTCCTCCTCCAGTTCCTCCATCGGCACGGAAACGTGCCCGCCGCGGATGAGCGGGATGGCGCAGTAGCCGCATTTCCAGTTGCAACCCTCCGAGATTTTCAGGTAGGCATAGTGCCTGGGCGTCGAGAGGTGCCGTTCGGTGGCCAGGGCCGGGTCTTCGGCGGCTCCCAGCGCCCGGGCGATGCCGTCCCATGTGCGGGCGCCGAAGAACCCGTCCACTTCGGGGAGTTCGGCGCGCAGGGAGTCGGCATAGCGTTCCGAGAGGCAGCCGATGACGAACAGCCGCTCGATCTTGCCGGCGTTTTTCGCGGCCGCCGCGCGCAGGATCATGTCGACCGACTCCTGTTTGGCGTCGCCGATGAACCCGCAGGTGTTGATGACTACGACCTTGGCGTCCGTGCGGTCGCTGTCGAAAAGGACTTCGTAGCCTGCCGCCGCGAGCCGTGCCATCAGGTGCTCGCTGTCGACCGTGTTCTTCGAACAACCGAGCGTTATGACGTTGATCTTTTTCATTCCGTATCTGGTTTCCGCTGCAAAAGTACGAAATAATCCCGGAATCGCCGCCAGCCGCGGCGGTTTCCCGTGCATAAAAAGAGGATGCGGCCCCGAAGCCGCATCCTCCTTCCAACTAAATTAAACCAACCTTTACCACATGACGTTTATCGTATAGGCCTCGATGCCGTTTCCGACCGATATCGGGGCAACATCCGTAAAGCCCCAGAAGCGTTCTTCGGCGAGCATGAAGATCGTATACGCGCTTCCGGACGCGACGTTGTAGACCTTGAATGAACCGTCCGTATTCTGTACTGCCGATTCGAGCGCTCCGAGCAGGTCGTTCTTGACCGTGCCGATCATCAGCATGTTCATATTTTCGCGCTTGAGCGTGTTCATGACGCCGTTTTCACCGCCGAAGGCGTTGATCTGCTCGTTCGTTTCGAAGCGTACCGTGCGGAAATTGATGTCGTAGGCGATGTCCACGGTGCCGGTCACGGTGCCGTTTTCATCCTTGTCGGTGCGCGTACCTTCCATCAGCGGGGAGAAGCCCGTGACGTAGCAGCCTTTGCCGCAGGCCGTGGCCTTGACCGAGCGGGTCGGCTGGTTGAAGAAAAGCGTGCTGCCCTTGTAGGTCGTCCTGTTGGTCAGCCCGTTGAAGGCGAAGGCCGTCCAGCGGTAGGTGTTGATCGAGATCTGCATCACCTTGTCCAGGTTGGCGTTGTCCGAACGGTCGAAGACCGTGAGCCATGCCTCTTCGCGGCTTTTGAGCGTGTTGACCATGTAGTTGTTGAGAGCCGTGTAGTCGGCATCGCCCGTAATCAGCGCCCCGTCGCTCAGGCGGCTGACGAACTGGATCCTGGCGTTGAACTTGTCGGACGGCTTGGCGACCACCGAACTGAGCGAATACTCGTAATCGTCCGAACAACCGGTAAATACCGGGGCTGCCATGGCGAGCGCGAGCAGTGCTGAGAGATATTTTTGTATGTTTTTCATATTTTCGACTTTTGTGAATTCGACGAACTGCTATTTAAGTACCAAGGTGGCTGTGATCGGGTCATGGTCGGAGAGCGATGCCTTGCCATTGGCGGCAGGGCAGGAATGGGATTTGAAATCATGGCCCGTCCATCGACCTTTGGGGAAAGCAAAGATGTGGTCTACCCAAGACACCCCGATGTGGTCGCCTAAATTTCTGAATTCAGGAAGCACGTTTGTTCCCCATCCGACGTTCAAGTCTCCCATCAGGATTGTCGGGTATTCGGGATTGTTCAGCCCGGCTTGTGTTACAACATTTTGTTCCTGCTGTTGGATGACCTGATCTATTCCGCAATGGTCGAAATGCGTACAGATAATGCGCACGATCTGTCCGTCCGAATCGGAGGTCGGTACCAGAATGTCGATGTAGCCCATACTTCGCTGGTCATAACCATACAGATAATATTCATAGCCTGTATTCCACTGGTAGTTGCCCTCGCCTTTGGCATGTTTGTAGGGATGCAATGCGGAGAAGGAACTTACGATCGGGTATTTCGAGAGGATGCCGTTGCCGTAGAACCCTACGTCCTTGGGATAGGACATGATGAAGTAGGGGTACATGTCCAGGCGGGACGCCAGTTCGGTCAGTTTCTCCTTGCCCATACGGCTGGTGCCGGTCTCGAGCTCGTTGATGCAGACGATATCGGGATTCTGGGCCTTGATCAGGTCGACGTACTCGTCGACGATGAAGTCGATCTGGTTGGACTTGTCCGTCATTTCGAACGACAGCACGTTCCAGTCCAGTACTTTCAGTTGTACGGTTTGCGCCTTCGCCGCAGCCGTCGTAAGGAGCAGGCCGCATAAGGCACCTGCACGGATGATATGTTTCAGCAGTTTCATATTCGGTAATGATCTTGGTTGTTTACTAATAACCTTGGTTCTGGGTCAGGTTCACCGTGCCGTTGAATGCCGTTACGGGGATCGGGAAAACCTGGTTGATGACGGGATCGAACGTGCGCCCGTTGTCATAGTTGCTCGGCGCGTCGATGACCACCTGCTGCAGGTCGTAATCCCAGTGCGAGTTCACGCGCTGCGTGGGTTTGGCGTAGGTCTCCTTGGCGTCGCCCCAGCGAACCATGTCCAGGTGGCGGCTCGGCATGAACTCGAACGCCAGTTCGCAGCGGCGCTGGTTCTTGAGCTCGGCTTTGGTCGCCGGGCTGTTCTCCGGGAGACGGGCGCGTTTGCGGATGCGGTTGAGCAGTTGTTTGGCTTCGGCGTCGCCTTCGCCGTTCTTCCAGATCAGCGCCTCGGCTTTCATCAGCAGGACGTCGGCGAAGCGGATGAGGCAGGTGCCGAGCGTGTTGCTGGCGTTGTCGCCGTTGGAATTCACCTCCTTGCCTTTGCAGTCGGCCTCTTCCCACGGGGAGAGGAATTTGCGGAACGACATGCCTGTATCCGAGGAGATCGAATAGGAGTTGCTGCCGAATACGATGTCCCGGCCCATGAAGCGGATCGTCTGCCCGGGGTAGATGATCGTCGCGTCGCGGCGGGTGTCGCCCGATTCGAATGCGTTCCACAGGGAAAGGGTGGGCTGGAAATAACCCCAGTGGTTATACAGGCCCCAGCCGCCGTTCTGGAAGGACATGCCGTGAAATTTCGGGCCGTCGACCGCGTTGCCCAGCAGCGAGAAGATATATTCGCAGCCGAAATTCTGCTGCTTGCGCCAGAGGTTGGCGAAGGCCTTGTCCGTGCCGTCGTCGAACAGTTCGCGCTTGTCGGCGCCGGTGAGTCCCATCACCTTGTCGCACATTTCGATGACCGTGTCGTAGTATTTGGCGTCGAACTGTGCGGCATAGAGGGCTGCGCGTGCGGCGAGGGCCCAGGCTGCGGCCTTGTGGGGCATGCCGTACTCTTCGGGTGCGAGCTGCGAGAAGAGGGGCAGGCGTTCGCCGGCTTCGCGCAGGTCGCTGATGATCTGGTCGTAGTTCTGCAATACGGAGGACGGGCGCGGGCTGTCCATGGCTGCGGGCTCCGTCGTGTCGAGGATGATCGGAATGCCGCCGTTGGGGCCGTTGTCACCGTAGTAGGGCGAGAGCCACAGCATGGCGAATCCGCGGAAGAAATAGGCGGTGCCGGTGGCTTTGGTCTTGAACGCGTTGTCGAGGTTCATCGTCGGGACGACCTTGATGATGTTGTTGGCCTTGGCGTTGACCTCGTACATGATCTTCCAGTTGTTCTTCACGTCGCGGCCGTTGCTGGGCGACATGCGGAAGTTGCGGATGTCTTCGGCTTCGCCCTGGGGGCGGCCTACGGTCATGTCGTCGCTGCAGCATTCGAACCACGTGATGCCGCGGCCCGTGACGCCCTCGGCGTCGTTCGTGTTGAAGGAGAAGAGGGCGACGAGTGCTTTCTCTACGTCTTCCTGGGTCTCCCAGTCCGTCTTGGCTCCGTATTTCTTGGTGTCGAGGAAGTCTTCGCAGCTCGCTAAGAGGGAACAGCAGAGGGCGAGGCTGGCTATTATCAATATCTTTTTCATCGCTATTGTAGTTTGTGTTGGTTAGAAATTAATGTTCACACCGAAATTGAAGAAACGCGATACGGGGTAAACACCGCGGTCGATACCGTAGTTGCCGACCTCGGGATCGACGCCCGAATAACCGGTGATCGTGCATACGTTGTCGACGCTCATGTAGACGCGCAGCGAACCGTTCTCCATCCCGACGAAGCGGCTGACGCTCTTGGGCAGCGTGTAACCCAGCGTGATGTTCTTCAGGCGCAAGTAGTCGCCGTCTTCGAGGAATATGTCGGAGAATTTGCTGTAGTTACCGTTCGTATCGCTGCCCGTAACCAGGCCCAGACGGGGATATTTGCTGCCTTGGGGGTCGAAGTCCCAGCTGTTGAATACGTCGGAAATGAGGTTGCCGTAGTCGTTGCGGCCGTTCATGGCCATCTGCTTGAGGCCGTTGTAGACCTTGTTGCCGGTCACGCCCTGGAAGAAGAAGCTGAAGTCGAAGCCTTTCCAGTTGAGCGAGCCTCCGAACGAGAAGGTGTTCTTGGGGGTGTAGGAGCCTGCGAAGGTCTTGTCATCGTCGTTGATCACGCCGTCGTTGTTGGTGTCGATGAAGATCAGGTCGCCGACCTTCGCGTCGGGCATCAGCAGTTTCGCCTCGCCGGTTTCGGGGTTCTTGTAGATGTACTTGTTGATTTCGTCCTGCGAACGGAAGATGCCTGCCGTGCGGTAGACCATGAACGAATACCAGGGTTGCCCTGCATCGGAGTAGAGGATCGGGTTGCTGTTCAGGTTGGGCGAGGTGTGCATCACGGCGCCCTGGCGTACCCCGTATTCGCGTACGTAACCCTTGTTCGTCGAGAAGTTGCCCCAGACGTTGTAGGTCAGCTTGCCCTGTGCCGCACTGCCGTTGTAGTTCACCGAGAACTCCCAGCCTTTGTTCAGTACGTTGCCCATATTGCCCATGGGAGGATCCGCCACACCGATCTGTTCGGGCGTGGGAATGTAGTCGATCAGGTCTTTGGTTACCTTGTGGTAGTAATCCACGCTGATGTTCAGTTTGTTCTTGAACATCGTCAGGTCGAGGCCCGCGCTGGTCTGCTCGGTGGTTTCCCAGCGGGCGGAATAATTGGGAATCGTGTTGAGGTAGGTTCCCTGGAGCAGCTGGTCGAGGTTCTGGCCGAAGATGATCGGGTATTGGTAGTTCAGGAGCTCAACGGTTGCCACGTTGTTCGGATAGAGGTCGACATTACCGATACGGCCCCAGCCTGCGCGGAACTTGACCAGGTCGAAAACCTTGTCGAGGCCTGCATTCTGGAAGAATTTTTCGGACGAGAGTTTCCACGATCCCGATACCGAGGGGAACCAGTCGTAGTTCTTGCTCGTGGGCAGTTTCGAGGAGGCGTCGCGGCGCACGCTGCCCACCAGGAAATAGCGGTCGTCGAACGAATAACCCAGGCGGGCCAGGAACGACACCATGGTCTGTTCGTATTTGCTCTCCTTGGGCGTGTTCGAAGTCCAGTCGTTGGCCTGATCCCAAATCGAACTGTTGATATCGTTGTCGGGATACCCTCTCGAATAGACTTCCCGGCTGTGCAGCCTCTTGAAATCGGCCGTGAAGCCCGCCATCGCGCTGATGTGGTGCCGGCCGAATACCTGTGCGTAGGTCGCGATCGTCTCCGAGAGCCAGTGGTTGTCCCGGTCGAAGAACTGTTCGCGGTAGTTGATGTCGCGCCGCAGGCCTTTCTCCGTCATGGTGGGGTAGAACTCGTCGGACTCCTTGTTGCGCAGGTCGACCGTGAAGTCGGACTTGATCGTCAGCGACGAGATCGGCTTGATTTCGATCGAGGTCGTCGAGAAGATCTTATGCTCGGGGTATTTGCGGTGCATCCTTTCGAGGTATGCCACCGGGTTGTAGAGCATCGGCGTGCCGTTCACGTCCGCCCACTCGGGGCTCGTACCGCCGTAATAGCGGTTGCCCTTCTCGTCGCGGGTGTATGTCCCGTCCTCGTTCATCTCGTAGACCGAAGCCGCGCGCGGGTACCATATGGCACCCATGATCGGGCCCTGGTGGCTGGTGTCCACGTTGCCCTGCCCGTTGGATACCACGAATGACGCACGCTCCGAAATCTTGAGCCAGTTGGTGAGTTTGAAGTCGGTCTGCAATTTGCCGTTGAAACTCTCGCTGTAGGTGTTGAGCAGCACGCCGTCCTTCTTGTCGTAGGATACCGAGAAGATGGACTGTACCTTCTCGCTGCCGCCCGAGATCGTTGCGGCGTAGTGCTGCGTGAAACCGGTCTGGAAAATCTCATCCAGCCAGTCGGTGCGGGTTACGTTGCCCCAGGGGTATACCTCCGGGTTGGAGGCGCTGGGAAGCTGGCTGCCGGGGTTCTTCTCCACGGTTTTTGCCCACACTTCGTTGTACTGTTCCGCCGTGAGCATCTTCGGCAGGTTGGTCACCTTCTCGAAGCCGAGCGAGACATTCACGTCTACGCGGAGTTTGCCGCTCTGGGCCTTCTTCGTCGTGATGAGGATGACGCCGCTCGAACCAACCGATGCACCGTAGATTGCAGCCGAGGCGGCATCCTTGAGCACGGTGATCGTCTCGACGTCCTCCATCATGTAGGGGGCGTTGGGCACGCCGTCCACGACGACAAGTACGCCGTCGCCCGAGGTCGGGTCGTCGTCGTTGCCTTTCGATCCGCGGCCGCGGATGGTGAACGAGGCGGGTTTCATCGGGTCGCCGGTCTGCTGTACGGTGACGCCCGGCATACGGCCCTGGAGGATGGTCGCCAGGTTCGAGGCGCGGCTTTTGGCCGCTTCGTCGAGCTTGACGGTCGTCACGGCCATCGAGAGGTCTTCCTTGCGCTGCGAACCGTAACCGATGGCTACGACTTCGCCGATCATCGTGGCATCCTCCTCCAGCGTGACGTCGATCACGGTGCGGTTCAGGACTGCGACGCTCTGGGGTTTGTAGCCGATGAACGAGAAGCCGAGGGTCGCGTTGCCGCTTACGGAGATCTGGTAGTTACCTTCCGTATCGGTCGTAACGCCGTTGGTCGTCCCTTGTTCTATGACCGAAGCGCCGATGAGCGGTGCATGGCTGGTGTCGGTCAGACGCCCTGTAACCGTGACGCGGTCTTGCGCTTGGGCCGGATGAATGAGTAGGCACAGCAGCATACTCATCAGAAGAAAGCGGACGATGCCCCTGTTCTTCTCCGAAGTAGTCAAATTCATTTTCATAGAGTTAAGGTTAATATTAGTATTATTGGTATAGAGGCTCGGTTTGCACCGAATAGGTTGGCTTGATTTATTAAAATAATTTAAATAATCGCGGGTGTTTGTCGTCGATTTGTAATATGTGGAAATTTGATATTCAAAATTATGTATATCGAAATTCTTGCTGGGCGTGGTTTGCGTATTTGAATCCTCAGATTGCGTATAATTGACTTCCGCGTACGGGTGATCCGGATGAACCGGACACAAAAAAGGCGACAGGCTCCGATTTCGGAGCCTGTCGCCTGATACTTATATTGTTACTGTATGTTGTCCGTTATCCCGGCGGAATCGGGGGCGGTTGCTATCCCGTTCCCGGCTATTCTCCCGGGGACGGGACGCCGGGTTCGTTTTCTGGGGCGGTGTCCTTTGTGAGTGTTTCGCCCGTGAGTTTTTTTGCCCAATGTCCGGGGGACGCCAGCATGGTGAACGGGTAGCTGACATCGAACCATACCTCCGAGATTTTGGAGTCGGGTGTGTCCAGCGGTTCTATGTCGATCTTGTCGTACGGGATGCCGTCGTCTTTGCGGATGAGTTGCTGCCCCAGGACTTGCCGGACGCCCATGTAATCGTACATGAGGGTATATTCGTCACGGACGTTGACCACGACCGCCGGATACTGTTCGCTCCCGTCCCCGAGCAGGCTTATCCATGTCAGCAGGGCATAAAGCCTCCATTCGAGCCGTTGCACCTCTTCGTCGGGCCGTCCGAGTTCCCGGGCGATCCACAAAGCATCCGACAGCGCGTGGGGCGTTGCCGGGGCTTTCTTCAGGGCGGAATTCAATGCGTCGTATGCCTCCGCATAGCGCTTTTCCTTGGTCGCTTCGTTCCACGGATCCCGGCCGTAGCCCCCGTCGTATTCGTCACGGTAGGCGTACCCGTAATAAAGCACGAGGAAGTCGGAACCGAAAAGTGTCGTGTCGGCCTTCTCGAAGCGTTCGGCGAGTTGCCCGTAATACCTGTCGTCGCGTGCATGGCGGCCGAAAACCATGAAATCGAGTCCTTCGCCGGCCGTCGCTTCCTGCCATACCGAATCCTGCGCGAAGGGGTCGTCGGCTGTCGGTGCTGCCATGGCGGATGTGCCGGCCTGTTCATCGGCCTGCATGCGGCAACTGTCTGCCGCGGCCGGTTGCTGGGCTTTTCCCGGAAGGCTGCATCCCAGTGCGAGCAATAAGCCCCAGAGGATTGGTTTCATAGGCGTGGGGGCGCTTTATTTCGTTTCGTGGCCGAACAGGGCGTTCACGAACTCCCTGCGGTCGAAAATGCGGAGCTGGTCGATGCCTTCCCCGATCCCGATGTAGCGCACCGGGATGTGGAACTGGTCGCTGATGCCGATCACCACGCCGCCTTTGGCCGTGCCGTCGAGCTTGGTGATGGTGAGCGAAGTGACCTGCGTCGCCTGCGTGAACTGCCGTGCCTGTTCAAAGGCATTTTGTCCCGTGGAACCGTCGAGCACCAGCATCACCTCGTGCGGGGCCCCCGGGATGACCTTGCCCATGACGTTGCGGATTTTGGTCAGTTCGTTCATCAGGTTGACTTTGTTGTGCAGGCGGCCTGCCGTGTCGATCAGCACCACGTCGGCGCCGTTGGCCTTGGCCGACGTCAGCGTGTCGAACGCTACTGATGCCGGGTCGGAACCCATCTCCTGACGGATCATCGTCGCCCCGGCGCGGTCGGCCCAGACTTTGAGCTGGTCGATGGCTGCAGCGCGGAACGTATCGGCGGCGCCGATCCAGACTTTCAGTCCGGCCTTGGTCAGCTGTGCAGCGAGCTTGCCGATGGTGGTGGTCTTGCCCGCGCCGTTGACGCCGACGACCATCACCACGTAGGGTTCGCCCTGCCTGGCGTCGAGCCCGAAATGCTTCTCCGAGCCGTGCGACTCCTCCATCAGCGACATAACCTCTTCGCGCAGGATGGACTGGAGCTCGGAGGTGTTCATATATTTGTCGCGCGCTACGCGCTCTTCGATGCGCCGGATAATCTTCACCGTGGTTTCCACGCCCACGTCCGACGTAATCAGCACCTCCTCCACGTCGTCCAGCACGTCGGCATCGACCGTCGAGCGGCCTGCTACGGCGCGGGCGAGTTTCGAGAAGATTCCGGTCTTGGTCTTTTCGAGCCCTGCGCTGAGCTCTTCCTGCTGCTGTTGCCGGCTTTCCGGAATGTCTGCTGCGGCGTTATCCTGTTTCTTTTTGAAAATATCGAAAAATCCCATACTTATATTTAATATATCCTGACAAAGATAATAAGAAAGTTTGGAAAAAAACGTTATATTTGCGCTATATACATTTCCTGCAATGATGAAAAAAACGATCCTGCTGCTGTTGGCAGCGTTTTGCGGCGTACTGACTGTCGCAGCCCAAGACCTGATAATCAAGGCCGACGCCTCGAAGGTCGAAGCGAAAGTGACGGAGATTACCCCCGAGTCCGTTCGCTACAAGCGTTTCTCCAATCCCGACGGCCCGACTTATGTCCTGCCCGTGTCGGAAATCAGCTATATCCAATATGCAAACGGCGAGAAGGAGTATTTCAAGGCTGCCGCGAGCATTCCTGCAACACCGTTGACCCCGGCCATCCCGGCCGAGGAGCCCGCTAAGGTTTCCGCCGCTCCCGCCGCTCCCGCTGCGGCCGAGGCGCCTGCCGCCAGCCCTGCCGGTGGGGTGAAGTATGTGGTCAAGGAGTACGAGATCGGCGAATTCTATAACCAGGACGGGATCAAGGGCGTCGTGTGTATGCTCTCCGACGACCGCCAGCACGGGCTGGTAATCTCGCTCGATGAGATTTACCTGCACTGGAGCGAGTTCCGCAAGCCCGACCTGCGCGTCATCGGTACGGACAACCGTTCCGACGGCAGTGTGAACATGGAGAAAGTTGCGGCCTACATCGCCGAGAACAACCTTTCGTGGGACGATTTCCCGGCATTCAAGTGGTGCCGCGAGAAGGGTGAGGGCTGGTACCTTCCGTCGATCGACGAACTGCTGAACATCGGCCATAATTACAGCGGCGGGACGCGTGTGCAGTCCAGCCGCCAGGCCCGTAACCGGTTCAACAACGCCCTCAAGAATAACGGCGGCAAGCGTATGGATCGGCTGGTCTACTATTTCTCCTCGACCGAGAAGGACGAGAAGTCGGCCTTTACGTCGCATATGGGTATCGAACCTCCCTATGTCGTCGAAATTCCCAAGTATAACAATTTTCTGGTGCGCGCGGTACACAAGTTCTGATTCGCCGGGAGAGAGCCGGAGAAATACAAAGGGCATCCGATCGGATGCCCTTTGTATTTAAGATTAGCTCTTAAAATACTTATTTCTTCTCTTCGAAGAATTCCTTGACCTGGTCGTTGGGAATGATGCCTTCCTTGAACATGTAAGCACCGGTCTTGTCCGACTTGACCATCTTGATGCACTTCGTAAAGTTCTTACCCGTGCCGGTTTTCAGTGTTGCGACTACTTTCTTTGCCATAGAGCTTCAAAACTATTTAATTTCACGGTGAACGGTGACCTTCTTCAAGAACGGATTGTACTTTTTACGCTCCAGACGGTCGGGGGTGTTCTTTTTGTTTTTCGTCGTGATGTAACGGGACATTCCCGGAACTCCGCTCTGTTTCTGTTCGGTGCATTCGAGAATGACCTGAACCCTGTTGCCTTTCTTTGCCATTTGTTACTTCGGTGTTTTAGTAAACGGACTTGGGTGCGGCAGCCTCGCGCAGTGCTACTGCAAGACCCTTCTTGTTGATTGTTTTCATTCCGGCTGCCGACACCTTCAGGGTGATCCAGCGGCCTTCCTGCTCGGACCAGAAACGCTTGGTTTTCAGATTGGGGCTGAATTTGCGTTTGGTCTTGTGGTGCGAGTGCGAGACGTTGTTGCCCACGATCGCTACCTTGCCTGTGATTTCGCAAACTTTCATTGTTGTTTTCGCTAAATTTGTTCGTTATTCCCGTAAGGGAGTGCAAATATAAGGAAAAAATGAGAATTAAAGATTAATAATCCACATTAATTTTCCGGTGCGTGGTCTATTGTATTGGTTTTTAGTGTTTAACGTAACGGTATCGAAAGTGCGAAACGTGCCCCTCCGCTGTAATTTGTGTCGAGTTTTATCGTGCCGCCCAGGGCCGAGGCGATCAGCCGGCACACGGTCAGCCCGAGCCCGAGCCCTTGCGAGAAGGTGTCGAGCTTGACGAAGCGTCCGAAAATATGCTCGGCCTCGCAAGCCGGGATGCCGGGCCCCGAGTCGGTTACCGTGAATGTGATGCGGCGGTTGCCGCCGTCCAGCGTATATGCGAGCGTGATTTCTCCGTCGGCCGCGAAATGTACGGCATTGCGCAGCATTTCGGTGATGGCTTTGGATATCAGCATGCACGAAGTGTGCAGGTGGAATTTCTCGCGTGCCGGGACAAAACGGATACTCACCGCCCGGGAACTGGACTGTGAGACCTTCTGAATACACTCCTGGCAGCATTCGTTGATGTCGGTCGGGCTCATGGCCGGCGGGGTTTCCGACGATTCGAGTCCGGCGATGTAGAGCACGTCGTCCACGAGTTTTTGGAGATAGCCGCTGTTTTCCTGGATGATGCTTATATAGGATTGTCGTTCGGCGGCGTCGGCATCGTCCGAGGCTGCGGCCAGCTCCGCAAATCCGACGATGGAGTTGAGCGGCGTATTGATCTCGTGCGTGATGTTGCGGATGAAGATGCCTTTCATCCGGTTGCTCTCTTCGGCGGCTCTCTTCGCGCGGGCGAGGTGGCGGTTCATGCGGAGCATTACCGCGATGAAGACAGCGGCCAGCAAGAGAATGCACGCCAAGCCGATCGTGCCCAGTTGGGTGCGGTGCAGGCGCTCTTCCTGCGCCTGTTGGCGCAGTTCTGCTTTTTCCATGTTCAACCGGTTGACATCGAGCAGCGTGGCGAATTCTCCGAGTGTCTTCTCGTTGTCGTCGTTGACTTGTTTGTGGTAGAGTTCGGTGTAATGCTGTATGTCCCGGTAGGCGGCTTCGAAATTGCCGAGGGCGGCGTAGGCGGCTGCACGGTTTTCATAGAGGTAGTAGAAATAGGATTCCTTGTATCCTTCTCTTTCGAACGACCTGATCAATTTGTCGATTGCGGCGATCATCTTGCCGTATTCGTGCGAATGGTTGTAGATGGCGACCTCGATTTCAGCGAGTTTGATCTCCGAGAGGTTGCCGTTCTGCCCGTCCTTGATCTCGTTGAAAAGTGCTTTGGCTTTGTCGGTCTGGCCTGTCTGGGCGAGCAGGTGCGTTTCCTTGGCCTTCAGACCCCAGATGTAGTCCGGTAGCGGAATGCATGCCTTGCCTTTTTCGACGGCTTCTGCGGCTTCGGGATAGCGTTGCAGATCCATCAGCATGGTCGCGAGTTCCGAATAGAGGTTCGAGAGATGGAATGTGTTGAGCCCGTTCTGGATGATGAAATCGATTGCCTTCCGGTAGTATTCCACAGCGGGTTTTTTCAATCCGCGTGTGCGGTAGATGTGCCCGAGTTGTTTGTATGCATCGGCGGTTGCGGGCTTGTAGTTGTCCTTTTCGGCCTGCGACATATACTGCTCCAGCTCGTATTGGGCGAGCGTGTATTGCGCCTGCTTGGTATAATAGAGGATCAGCCGCGACCATGTGAAGTAATAATATTTGAGCTGGTTGTGCTTGCGGGCGAAATCCTGCACGCGAGGAATCCATGCCTTGAGCGAGTCGAGGTCGTTGTTGAAATAGTAATGGTCGGCTTTCACGCTCAGCGCAACGGCCTGCATCCGGATGTCGTGCTTCTCGCCCGAGAGCCGGAACAACGTGTCCGCCTTGCTGAGGACGGCCGTGTCGCGTATGTTGTTGTTACACCAGCGGTAATAGGCGTAAAGCGTACTGTCAACTTGTTGGTGGCTTTCGTTTTCAGCATGGGCCGTAACGAGGAGCATACCGAACAACACCGACAGGAATAAGGTTCTTTTCATTTTGCATCGGGCTGAATTGATGCAAAAATAAGCTAAATTGTTTAGAAAAACAAGGGAACAGCCGATGAATTGAAACTATTTGTCCGGTTGTGCGGCGAGCAACTCCTCTTCGAGCAGTTCGATGGCGGCCGTTCCCGCTTTGTGGATGATCTGCGTGCGGTCGCCTTTGGCGTGGATCAGCCGGGCCGTGGTGCGCAGCGGCGAACTGACGGCGATCCATACCGAACCGACCGGGTATTCGGGGGTGCCGCCCGTGGGGCCTGCGATCCCAGTCGTGGCGATGGCATAGTGCGCATTTGCCAGATGGCGGACGCCTTCGGCCATCTGGCGTACGACCTGTTCGCTGACGGCGCTGTAGCGGGCTATCGTATCGCAGCTGATGTTTACGAAGTTCTGCTTGGCATCGAGGCTGTAAGTCACTACGCCGCATTTGAAATAGGCCGAGGCGCCCGGCATGGCCGTGAAGCGTGCGGCGATGGTACCGCCCGTGCAGCTTTCTGCCGTGGCGAGGGTCTGGATGCGGTCGGTCAGGAGTCTGTGCACCCGCTCCTCGGGCTGCTGACGCATACAGGAGGTGAGGACGAGGAGTGCACCGATGGTTGAGGCAAGTATTCTATACATGGGACGAATGTATTATTTCCCGTTGAGTTCATCGCGCAGCAGGCTGATGGCGAAGGCGCTGGCCCGGTCGATGATCTGTCCGCGGTCGGAACCGCACTGTTTGAGGATTGCGGTCGTCCGGTGCGGGGTCGCCACGGCGATCCATACCGTGCCGACAGGCTTTTCGGCGGAGCCGCCCGCGGGGCCTGCGATGCCGGTGGTCGCTATGGCGCAGTCGGCGCCCGAGATCCGCCGTGCCCCTTCGGCCATCCGGCGTGCGACCTCTTCGCTGACGGCGCCGTGGCGGGCGATGACCTCCGGGGCTACGCCCAGGATGTCGTGTTTCGAGGCGTTGCTGTACGAAACTACGCCGCAGAGGAAATAGGCCGAAGCGCCCGGCATGGCTGTGAAACGCGCCGCGATGCTGCCTCCGGTACAGCTTTCGGCCGTGGCGAGGGTCAGCCCGCGCTCGGTGAGCAGCTTGTGCACCAGTTCCTGCATGGTGGCCGTTTCGTACCCGATGATGTTGTGGGGGATGATTTTCCGCAGTGCCTCGAATTGCCGTTCGATCTCCTTCGAGACGCTTTCGCCCTCGACCTCATAGGCCGACAGGCGCAGCCGTACGGCGCCCGGATTGGGCAGGTAGGCCAGTTTCAGGTAGGATGGCAGGGCGTTTTCCCATGCTTCGATCTTCGCGGCGAGCATCGACTCGGGCAGCCCGGCCGTGATCATCGTGCGGTGCACGATCTGGCGTAGTTCGAAATGCGCTTTCAGGCGCGGCATCACTTCGTCCTGCATCAGGTGTTCCATCTCGTAGGGGACACCGGGCAGCGAGACTACCACCTTGCCGTCGCGTTCGAACCACATGCCCGGAGCCGTGCCGTGGGCGTTGAACAGCACCGTGCAGCAGGCCGGAACCATCGCCTGCCCGCGGTTGAGTTCGTTGAACTCGATGCCGCGCCCTTCGAGCATGCGTTTCACATGGTCGGCGACCCGTTGGTCGGGCACCAGTTCGCAGCCGAACATTCCGGCCAGGGTCTTTTTGGTGATGTCGTCCTTGGTGGGGCCGAGCCCCCCGGTGATGACGACGACGTTGGAATCTCCCAGGGCGCGTTCCACGCTCCGGACGATCTGTGTGCTGTCGTCGCCGATCGAAACCTTTTCGTGTACGACGATGCCGGCGGCGTTGAGGTGCTTGGCGATGGATACGGAGTTCGTATCCACGATCTGGCCGATGAGGATTTCATCGCCGATGGTGATGATCGTTGCTTTCATGGCAATATTTGAGGCTCAGGATGCGGGCTGTTTCTTGCGGGTGTCCGGTTCGTTATCTGCAGGTTGTGCCGGGCTGTTCTGTGTTTCCGGTGACGGGTTCGGCACCGATTCTGCAGGTGCGGCGGCCTGCGTTTGGGCTGTCGCGGCGGTTTCCGTTCCGGGTGCGGCCTTCCCGGCTTCCGGTGCCTGTGCGCCTGAAGCCGTCGCTGCTGCGGCTTTTGCCTCAGCGGCCTGAGCAGCAGCCCGGGCCTCTTCTTCGGCTCTCGCTTCTGCGGCTGCCTTGGCTGCTGCGGCCGCTTCGGCATCGGCGATCAGCGAACGGCAGATTTCGCCGACCAGCCCCGGCCCTTCGTAGATGTAACCGGTGTAGAGTTGCAGGAGGTCTGCGCCTGCGTCGAGCATCGCCTTGGCATCGGCGGGGCTCATGATGCCGCCCACGCCGATGATCGGAAAGTTGCCGCCCGAGCGGGTGTGGATGCGCCGCACGACCTCTACGGCCCGTTGGGTGAGCGGTGCGCCGCTCAGGCGGCCGCTGCCGATCTTGTCGAGCGCCATGTGGCTCGTATGCAGCCCTTCGCGGCGGTGGGTGCCGTTGGTGGCCACGATGCCGTCGAGCGGTGTTTCGAGCAGGATGTCGCTGATTTCGTCGATGACTTCGTCCGACATGTCGGGCGACACCTTGAGCATGATCGGCCGGTACTGGTTCTGCCCGCGGCGGAAGTCGAACAGCGGATCAAGTATCTGGAGTATGTGCGTGCGTGTGTAGGTGGTGCCTTCGCGGCAGGAGTTGTCGCAACTGATATTCACCGTGAAATAGTCCGCATACTGGTAGAGGTTGCGGAAGAGCCGGAGGTAATCTGCCGCCGCATTTTCGGGGGGCGTCACGGTGTTCTTGCCGATGTTGCAGCCCACGATGAGCCCTTCGTGCGGGCGGCGCAGGTGGCAGATCGTCTTGTCCAGCCCGCGGTTGGAGAGCCCGATGCGGTTGATGATAGCCCGGTCTTTGGGCAGCCGGAACACGCGCGGGCGCGGGTTGCCCGCCTGCGGGCGCGGGGTGACGGTACCTATTTCGATGAACCCGAAGCCGAGTGCCGCCAGTTCGCGGTAGGCTTCGCCGTTGTGGTCGAAACCTGCGGCCAGGCCGACGGGATTGGCGAATTTTACGCCGAAGACCTCGCGTTCGAGCGCCGGGTGCCGTACGGTGTAACATTTGCGCAGGAACCAGCGCCCGCCGGGTATGAGCCCGATGATGCGCAACAACAGAAGCGCCACATGGTGTGCCCGCTCGATGGTAAGCGAGAAAAGGATGGGCTTTATGATTCTCCGGTACATTTTCTTAAGGGCATTGTCCGTGGCCGCAAAGGTACTAAAAAAGAATTGATTTCGCTAAAAGTATTCCCTGCGGTAGCGGTAGTGGTCGCGCATAGCCTCGAAATCGGCGGGCCGCGCCTTGAGGCGGCAGCTTTCGGCTTCGATGTCATAGGCGTCGCCGATGGTCGTGCAAAGCTCCTGCCACGGGATCGGCCGCGGGACGGAGGGGGCGGCTTCGGAGGGGTACCAGCCCCGGAGCGGGAGGCCGAAGAAGCCGGCCAGCGTGGCGACGGACATGGCCGTGGCCGTGGCTTTGCCCTGCTCGGAGTAGCCGGCGACGTGGGGCGTGGCGAGCAGCGTGCGGTCGAGCAACTGCGGGTCGAGGCGCGGTTCGTGTTCCCAGACGTCGAGCACACAGGGATGGCCGCTCCGCAGCAATGCGTCGCCGTCGACCACTTCGCCGCGCGAGGAGTTCATCACTACGGCGCCCGGTTTCAGGCGGGCGAGCAGCCCCTCGCCGGCCATGTGCCGCGTCGAGGCGTCGAGCGGCGTGTGGAAGGTGAGGATGTCGGCCTGGCACGCCACCTCTTCGAGCGGCAGGAATCCGCCGTGCTCGCGCTCTTCGCGGGGGGGATCGCATGCCACGACGCGGAATCCCCACGTCCGGGCGTAGGCCTCGACGAGCGACCCGACGTGTCCTACACCGACGATTCCGAGGGTTTTGTCCGTAGGTTCCCAGGCCTGTACTCGTGAGAGGCGGACCAGTGCTGCGGCGACGTATTGCAGTACGCCCCGTGCATTGCATCCTGCGGCGGTCGCTACTTCGATGCCGTGTCGCCGACAATATTCCGTGTCGATGTGGTCGAAGCCGATGGTCGCCGTTGCGATCAGTTTGACGGACGATCCTTCGAGTAGGGCGGCGTCGCACCGGGTGCGGGTACGGACGATCAGGGCGTCGGCATCCCGGACATCGGCCGTTGCGATGGTTTTCCCGGGGAGGTATTCCACCCGGGCATAAGGTTCGAGTACTCCTTTCAAAAAAGGTATGGCATTGTCGGCGACGATTTTCACGACGGTATTCGAATTGGTTAATTGCGGAGCAAAGATAGTGCAGGGCGAGGGCGGCGCCAAATTTATTTGAGCTCCTTTTTACGGGAACCGTGCGCCGGTGCATACGGCTCCCGCTTCGGGCGTCGTCCGGGTCGGCCGGTCGGCACCCCGTTAAAAACGGGGTTTATCGGTGATAACGATGGCGGAAAATCAAAAATTTACTATCTTTGTAATTCTTACAAGGAAAGACTATGGATCTGAAAACATTCAATCCCAACGGGGTGGGGGTGGACAACGGCGCTTATTACGGTTTGCCGTTCACGCCCGAGGAGGCTGCGCTGGTGCTTGTTTCCGCACCCTGGGACGTGACCGTATCCTACGGTGCCGGAACGGCTTTGGCGCCGGATGCCCTGATCGAAGCCTCCACACAGCTCGATCTTTACGATGCTTCGGCGCCGGGAGCCTGGCTCGGAGGCATCGCTACGGCCGACATCGACTATTCGCTGCAGGAGGAGTCCCGCAAGCTGCGGGCCGATGCCGAACGGG
>OMAJ01000350.1_pt1 | contig 25839 bp, 20 predicted proteins | sample 1644631 | NCBI WGS metagenome assembly OMAJ01 (sample SAMEA103958133, study PRJEB25191) | human gut metagenome | biome: human-associated habitat [ENVO:00009003]; feature: intestine environment [ENVO:2100002]; material: feces | place: Germany | collected 2013/2015 | reverse complement strand
TCGATGATCGAATCTTCCCTTATTTTATGTCCGGTGCGAAATCCGCTGAAACCCGACCGCCCGGACCTCTCCCCTCCCACGTATTCACAAAAAACAGGCAGTTCGGCCCTTGTAAAACAAATAAAAAAGCAGACGCAAGGAAAAAACCTTGCGTCTGCCCCTGATATCGATATATAATCCGCATCAAGGCAATCCGTCCTCATTCGGCACGATTGCACAGATACCCGGAATCTATTTCGCAACTTTTTTGAGGAATGCCTCGATCGTATTCTCGATCAGACAGGCGATCGTCATCGGACCTACCCCGCCGGGCACTTTCGTGATCAGCGAAGCCTTCGGCTCGCAAGCCTCGAAATCGACGTCGCCGCACAATTTCCCCGTTTCGGGATCACGATTGACACCCACGTCGATCACCACCGCACCGTCGCCCACCATGTCCGCCGTAACGAACTTCGGACGGCCAATTGCCACGACCAGAATCTCCGCTTCGCGTGTCACATCCGCCAGGTTCTTCGTCCGGCTGTGAGTAATGGTCACCGTAGCATTCTCATCGAGCAACAGCTTGGCAACGGGAAGCCCCACGATCGTACTGCGGCCGATCACAACGGCTTTGCGTCCGGCCAGCTCCACGCCCGAATCCTTCAGGAGCTTCATGATACCCTTCGGCGTACAGGGCAGCACGCAGGGCTGTTTCTGCCAGAGAGCCGCTACATTGAGGGGGTGGAAGCCATCCACATCCTTCTCCTGACGAATCCGTGCAATCACCTTATCCGAATCGATATGTTTCGGCAGCGGCAGCTGGATCAAAATTCCGTCCACCGTATCGTCGGCATTGAGGTCGTCGATAATTTTCAGCAACTCCTCCTCCGAGATGTCCGCCGGCTTGCGAATCGTCGTATTCAGGATACCGACCTCGTCGGCAGCCTTCGTCTTACCCGTCACATAGGATACGCTGCCCGCATCCTCACCGACCAGCACCACTACCAAATGGGGCAGCCGGCCGTATTTCTCCGGGAATGTCTTCACCTGCTCGGCCATCTTGGCCTTGCAAGCCGCCGCTATTTCTTTTCCGCTGATTACCATATATTGTTTTGATTTTAAAGATTGCTTATCCGTCCCATCCAGGGATTCGAAGGACAAATATAACTATTTTTTCACTAAAAACGAAAGAGCCTTCATACCGATATCGGATCGATAGAAAAGATTCTCGCAACCGATTTTCCGGACCTCCTCGAGCGCCCGGCACCTGGCCTGCTCCGGGTCGGCACTCCGGCAGACGACGATCATCACCCGGCCGCCCGAGGTAACGAGCCGCCCCTCTTTTATCGCCGTGCCCATGTGGTACACTACGCCGTCCACCTGCTCCGTTCCCGTAATTTCATACCCCTTCTCATAGGAGCCGGGATATCCTTTCGATGCCAGCACGATCCCCAGAGTCGCAAAGTCGTGCCACTCGGCCTCGCCCGGATCCCGTCCGTCGGCTACAGCGCTGAAAATATCGTAAATGTCGCTCTTCAGGCGGGGCAGCACCACTTCGGTTTCGGGATCGCCGAAACGGGCGTTGAACTCGATCACGCGGATTCCCTGCGGGGTCTTCATCAAACCGCCGTAAAGCACGCCCGTGAAAGGACATCCCTCGTCGCAGAGAGCGTCGGCCGTGCGCTGCATCACCTTTTCCAATGCGAAAGCCTCGTCTTCCGGAGTAATGAACGGCAGCGGGGAGTATGCTCCCATACCGCCCGTATTGGGACCTTCATCGCCGTCGAACGCCCGTTTGTGATCCTGCGCCAGCACCATCGGCCATACCTTATGCCCGGAGACGAAGCACATGAACGAAAATTCAGGCCCCGTGAGGAAATCCTCGACGACGACCTTGCCCGCGCCGAATTTGTCGTCGAGCAACATGTCCTTCAGGGCGGCATCGGCCTCCTCCATCGTCTCGGCGATCACCACGCCCTTGCCCGCGGCCAGCCCGTCGTATTTCAGCACGGCAGGCAGCGGACGCGAAGCGACATAGTCCATCGCCGCGGCATAATCGGTGAAGGCCCGGTAACCGGCCGTCGGAATGGCGTATTTGGCCATCAGGTCTTTGGCGAACTCCTTGCTCGACTCGATACGCGCGGCAGCCTTCGTAGGGCCGAAAGCCCGCAGCCCGGCGGCCTTGAACGCATCGACCACACCCGCCGCCAACGCCACCTCGGGGCCGACGACCGTAAGACCGATGCCGTTCTGCGCCGCAAAATCGCGCAGCCGCTCCACCTCCGTCTCGCGGATAGCCACGCACTCGGCCTGCGCCGCAATACCCGCATTGCCGGGGGCGCAAAATATCTTCTCCACCCGGGGCGAGCGCGACAGCGCATCCACAATTGCATGTTCACGGCCACCGCCGCCAATAACCAAAACTTTCATACGAATACGAATTAACAGTTTTCACCGCCGTTATGCCGCCGGACGATGTATGCACGGCCTACCGCCGCTCACAAGTCCGGCACTCTCCCCAAGTCCCTCCCTCGGGAGAGGCTTGTCGCAGCGGCAAAAGTTTTTATTTATACCGTCCGATTTCCGATCGCCACGGAAGCGGATTTCACCTTGGCGAAGTCCGCTTCGGGCGGGGCACAGCATCCTGTTTCCCGCCCGGAGCGGGCACGGTGAGGCGAAAGGTGCCGCGATAATCGAAAATCAATGTTTGAAATGGCGCTCGCCCGTGAATACCATGGCGATGCCCTTCTCGTCGGCCTTCCGGATCGAGTCCTCGTCACGTACCGAACCGCCCGGCTGCACGATGGCCGTCACGCCGTATTCGGCAGCCAGCGTCACGCAGTCGTCGAAGGGGAAGAAGCCGTCCGAAGCCAGCACCAGCCCTTCGGTGACGCCGGCGGCATGCGCCTGCCGGAGGGCGATCTCGGCCGAGCCGATGCGGTTCATCTGCCCGGCGCCCACGCCCAGCGTACGGCCATCCCTGACGGCGACGATGGCGTTCGACTTAACGTGCTTGACGATATGCCAGCCGAAATTCAGGTCGTCCATCTGTGCCGCGGCGGGTTTTGCCTTCGTCACGCACATATCGGCCGTGACGGTTTTCGTCGCCACGTCGAGATCCTGCACCAGCAGGCCGCCGTTGACGCTGACATATTGCTTGGAATCGGCGTCGCCCTGCTGCATATCGACCTCCAGCAGCCGCAGGTTTTTCTTCGTGCAGAGCACTTCGAGCGCCCCTTCGTCGAATTTCGGCGCCATGATGATCTCGAGGAAGATCGGTTTCATCAACTCGGCCGCCTCGCGCGTTACGGTGCGGTTCGTGGCGACGATCCCCCCGAAGATCGACACCTTGTCGGCCTCATAAGCCTTCGTCCAGGCATCCACGACATCCTTGCCGACGGCAGCACCGCAGGGATTCATATGTTTGAGCCCCACGCAGAACGGCTCATCGAACTCGCGGACGATACACAGCGCGGCATTGGCATCCTGGATATTGTTGTACGACAACTCCTTGCCGTTGAGCTGACGGGCAAAAGCCAGCGAATAAGGCACCTCTTTCTCCTCACGGTAGAACTTGGCCGACTGGTGGGGGTTCTCCCCGTAGCGCAGCGACTGCACGAGGTCGAATTCAAGGAACAGCTTCTCGTTAAGCCCGGCCTGTGCACGCATATAGGCCGCGATCATCGCATCGTACTCAGCCGTATGGGTGTATGCTTTGGCCGAAAGTTTCAGGCGCGTAGCCTTTTCCGTATTGCCGCCGGCACGGATTTCACCGAGCACCTGCTCATAGTCCGCAGGGTCGCAGACCACCGTGACGTCGGCCCAGTTCTTGGCCGCAGAACGCAGCATCGAAGGGCCGCCGATGTCGATGTTCTCGATGGCGTCCTCCATCTTCACATCGGGTTTGGCAATGGTCTGGCGGAACGGGTAGAGGTTCACACAGACCATGTCGATAAATTCGATATTGTTATCTTTCAGGGCTTTCAGGTGTTCGGGATCGTCGCGTCGCGCCAGCAGGCCGCCGTGCACGTTGGGGTGCAGGGTCTTGACGCGGCCGTCGCAGATCTCGGGAAAGCCCGTCACGTCGCTGATGTTGATAACCTCGACCCCGCTGTCGGAGAGCAGTTTCATCGTGCCGCCCGTGGCGATCACCTCCCAGCCCAGGGCACGCAGGCCCTTGGCGAAATCAACGACACCCGTTTTGTCGCTGACACTGATTAATGCACGCATATCGTTATTATTCCTTTAATAATTTATTTATCGTTTCTATATAAAGCGGATATTCCACCGCATGAATCCGGGCTTCCAGCTCGGCGATGTCGTCTCCGTCGTATCCGAACGCCCGCTGGGAGATGATCTTCCCGCCGTCGAGCGTCGCATCGACATAGTGGATCGTCACACCGAAGACCTTGACGCCGTATTCCAGCGCCTGTTCGATGGCATGCGCCCCGCGGAATGCCGGCAGCAGCGAAGGATGGATGTTGACGATCCGTCCGCCGTAAGCCCCCAGCAGCACGTCGCCGACGATGCGCATGTACCCCGCCAAGCAGACCAGCTCCACGCCGGCTTGGTCGAGCCGCCGCACGATCTCGCGCTCGTAGTCGGCCTTCGAGGCATACTCTTTCGGGGCGAATACGAATGCCTCGACCCCGTGCCCCGCAGCCCGCTGCACAACCCCGGCGCCGGGTTTGTCGCAGACCATCAGCACCACCCGGGCCGGGATCTCTCCCCGCTCGCAGGCCGTGGCGATAGCCTCGAAGTTCGTGCCGCTGCCGCTGGCGAAAACCGCAAGGCGCCGCATCCCTCTATCGGATGACGACACCCTCGGTGTCGGTTACGCGTCCGATGACCGTGGCACGCTCGCCCTGCTCCGTGAGGATGCCGATGGCCTTCTGTGCCTCGGCGGCATCGAGGGCGATGACCATGCCGATGCCCATGTTGAAGATGTTGAACATCTCGCGGTGGGCCACCTTGCCGTATTTCTCGAGGAAGCGGAACACGGGCAGAATCTCCCAAGTGCCCTCCTCGATCTCGAGCCCCTGCCCTTCGTGCAGAATGCGGGGGATATTTTCGTCGAACCCTCCGCCCGTGATATGGCTGATGCCGTGTACGTCGCAGCTGCGGATCACTTCGAGCACCTGCTTCACGTAGATCTTCGTCGGGGTGAGCAGCACTTCGCCCAGCAGTTTGTTCGACAACTCGGGATAGACCTTGTGCAGATCCAGGCAGTTATCCGCAAGAATCTTACGCACGAGGCTGAAGCCGTTGGAGTGCACGCCGCTCGAGGCGATGCCCACCAGCACATCGCCGGCCCTGACCTTCGATCCGTCGATGAGCTTCGATTTCTCGACCACGCCGACCGTGAAACCGGCGATGTCGTACTCGCCCTCGGAGTACATGCCCGGCATTTCGGCCGTCTCGCCGCCGACCAGCGCACAACCCGCCTGGCGGCAGCCGTCGGCAACACCGCTCACGATGGCCTCGATCTTCTGGGGTTCGTTATGGCCTACGGCGACATAGTCGAGGAACACCAGCGGCTCGGCACCCTGCGCCAGCACGTCGTTGACGCACATGGCCACGGCGTCGACGCCGATCGTGTCGTGCTTGTCCATCTCGAACGCCAGCTTGAGCTTCGTGCCCACGCCGTCGGTACCGCTCACCAGCACCGGCTCCTTCACGTTCAGCGCCGAGAGGTCGAACATGCCTCCGAATGCACCGATATTGCCCATCACGCCCAGGCGCGAGGTCGATGCCACGTGTTTCTTGATGCGCCGCACCACTTCGTATCCGGCCTCGAGGTTCACGCCGGCCTTCTCATAACTCTGTGCCATTATAATCTTCCTTTAACAGTCCTTAACATTTTACGTCTTTGTTCACCTCATCGACCGACTGGTACAACGCCGTGGGATAGTGCCCCGTGAAGCAGGCCATGCACAAATCCTTGCGGTTTCCCGCCCTGAGCAGTGCCCCGGGCGACAGGAACGCCAGCGAATCGGCGCATATCTCCTCGCGGACACCGTCCGCATCCTTGCGCGCCGAGATCAGCTCGTCGCGGGTCGAGGTATCCACCCCGTAGAAGCAGGGGTGCGTCATCGGGGGACTGGCAATGCGCACGTGCACCTCGGTGGCCCCCGCCTCCTTGAGCATCGTGACGATGCGGCGCGAGGTCGTACCGCGCACGATCGAATCGTCGACCAGCACCACGCGCTTGCCCTTGACGATCGTCCGCACGGCCGAGAGCTTCATACGCACCCCTTTCTCGCGCAGCTCCTGCGAAGGCTGGATAAACGTACGGCCGATGTACTTGTTTTTGATAAGCCCCATTTCATACGGCAGGCCGCTCGCCTCGGCATAGCCCATCGCGGCGCTGAGGCTCGAGTCGGGAACCCCGACCACGATGTCCGCCTCGGCAGGCGCCTCGCCGAAGAGCAGGCGCCCCGATTCCTTGCGGTAGGCATGGACGTTGCACCCTTCTATGTCGCTGTCGGGACGCGCAAAGTAGATATACTCCATCGAGCACATCTCGCAACGCTTATACTGCGAGAAATCGCGGCTCCGGATGCCCTCGCTGTCGATCGTGACGATCTCGCCCGGCTCGACGTCGCAGACGAACTCCGCACCCAGCACGTCGAAGGCACAGGTTTCGCTCGACACGACATAACCGTCGCCCAGCCGGCCGATCGACAGCGGCCGCAGGCCGTATTTGTCACGGCAGGCATAGATGCGGTTGGCGGTCATGATCAGGAATGCAAAAGCCCCCTCGATCATGTTCAGTGCGTCGATGATCGAATAGATGCGCGGACGGTCGTGGTATTTGGTCTCCTTCTTGATCAGGTGCGCCAGGATCTCGCTGTCCGAGGTCGACTGGAAGAGGCTCCCCTTGTTCTCGAGATAAATTCGCAGCAACGCCGAATTGACGATATTACCGTTGTGCGCCAGCGCGAAATCGCCCGTGTTGTGGCGGAAAAGGAACGGTTGCACGTTCTCGATGCCACCACCGCCGGCGGTGGTATAGCGCACATGCCCGATGGCCATGTCGCCCTTGAGCGTCGAGAGGTTTCCCTCGCCGAACACCTCGGTCACCAGGCCGCCGCCCTTGATGCGGCGGAACGTCGCGTCCCGGTCGACGGTCACGATACCGGCACCCTCCTGTCCGCGGTGCTGCAAGGCATGCAGGCCATAGTAGGTCAGCGACGCTGCGTCCTTGACTCCGAAGACGCCGAACACCCCGCACTCCTCATGCAACTCACGGTCGCTAATCTGCCCCATCACCATTACCCGACGATTTTCTGCAAACGTGCCAAAATCTCCTCGTAAGCCTCGCGCACCTTGCCCAGGTCACGACGGAAACGGTCTTTGTCGAGTTTCTCGTTGGTCGTCATGTCCCACAGGCGGCAGGTATCGGGCGACACTTCGTCGGCGAGCACGATCTCCCCGTCCGACGTGCGGCCGAACTCGATCTTGAAGTCGATCAGGTTGATATTCATCTTGGCGAAAAGCTCCTTGAGCACCTCGTTGATCTTGGCCGTCATGGCGTACATCTCGTTCAGCTCCTCGTACGTAGCGGCGCCCAGCGCAACGGCGTGATGGTCGTTGATCAGCGGGTCGCCCAGCTCGTCCTTCTTGTAGCAGATGTCGTAGATGACGTTCGACGGCTGCGTACCCTCCTCGATGCCGAGGCGCTGGGCCATCGATCCGGCGATGACATTGCGCACGATCACCTCCAGCGGGATGATCGTCACCCGGCGGCACACCTGGTCGCGGTCGTTGATCGTCTCGATATAGTGGGTCTTAACACCCGCCTTCTGAAGCTCCTTGAAAATCAGGGTCGAGATGGCGTTGTTCAGCACGCCCTTGTTTTCGATCGTGGCTTTCTTGATGTTGTTGAAAGCCGTTGCCGCATCCTTGTAGTGGATGATGATCTTGTCGGGATCGTCGGTGCGGAAAACCTGTTTTGCCTTGCCTTCGTAGAGCATTTCGAGCTGTTTCATGGTGTTTGTGAGTTTAAGTTTTATGTTGTACTAATTTTTGCGGAAATAGTTGACGGCATTGCGGAACAGCGACTGCTCCTTCTCGCCTGCGATATTTTTGAAGAGGTTTTTCTCGTAACGCTCCGTATGCCCCATCTTGCCGAGGATCTGGCCGTCACGCGACACCAGGCCCTCGATGGCATACGACGAACCGTTGGGGTTGTACGGCGCCTCGGCCGTCGCACGCCCTTCGGGATCGACATACTGGAAGGCCACCTGCCCGTTGGCGAACAGCTCCCCGGCCAGTTCTTCGCTCACGACGAACTTGCCTTCGCCGTGGCTGACAGCGATCGAGTGGATGTCGCCCAGGCCAAAGCCCGCGAGCCACGGGGAGTTGAGCGTCGAGACGCGCGTCGAGACGATCTGCGAAATATGGCGGTTGATGTCGTTGCGGAACAGCGTCGGCGAATCCTTGGTCACCATGCCCAGGCGGCCGTAAGGCAGCAGGCCGGATTTGACGAGCGCCTGGAAACCGTTGCAGATGCCGAGGATCAGCCCTCCGCGGTCGAGCAACGCATGGATTTCATCGCGTATATCCTTATTGTTGAGTACGTTGACGATAAACTTGGCGCTGCCGTCGGGTTCGTCGCCCGACGAGAAGCCGCCGCTCAGCACGAAGATATGGGCGCGGCGGATATGTTCCTTCATTTCGCGGATCGAACGCAGGATGTCGTCGCCCCCGAGGTTGCACAACACGCTCATTTCGACCTCGGCCCCGGCCTTGCGGAATGCTTTGGCCGTGTCGTAGTCGCAGTTGGTGCCCGGGAACACGGGGATATAGACCAGCGGATGTTCGACGGCTTCGCCCCGATAGGCGAAAGTCCGGGGTGCGGGCTCCGAGGTCATCACCCCGGCATGGTTCTCCCCCTTGTCGGGGTAAACGGCCGCGAATTTCTCGGTATTGGCCTTGTAGAGGGCGTCGAGCGGCATTTTCACGCCGTTGACGGTCAACGCCCCTTCGGCTGCGGTCATACCCAGCAGCCCGGCCGCAGGATGGGTCAGTTCGACGGCGCTCTCGACAAGGATCGAACCATAGGCGTATCCGAAGAGTTCCGCCTCGTCCATCTCCACCTCGGCGCCGATGCGGTTGCCGAAAGCCATCTTGGCAAGACCTTCGGCGACACCTCCGAAGCCCACCGACCATGCGGCGAGGATATTGCCGCGTTCGATATTTTCGCTGACAAAGCCGAAGTTGTCCTTCAGCTGCGCCGTGTCGGGCATATGGTTCTCCCTGGGCGTATGGCGCACCAGGTAGATACGGTTGCCGGCCTTCTTGAAATCGGTCGAAATGACCGTCCCGGCATTCACCGTCGTGATGCCGAAGGCCATCAGCATGGGCGGGACGTTGATATGCTGGAACGTGCCCGACATCGAGTCCTTGCCGCCGATCGAGGGCAGGCCCAGTTCGACCTGCATCTTCAGCGCACCGAGCAGGGCACCCAGCGGCTTGCCCCACGAGCGGGGATCGCGGGTCATGCGTTCGAAATATTCCTGGTATGAGTAACGCATCCTGTCATAACGCGCGCCCGCAGCCACGACCTTGGCAGCAGCTTCGACGACGGCATACGCAGCACCGTGGTAAGGGCTCCACGAGGCCAGGTAGGGATTGTAGCCGAAGGCCATGATGCTGGCCGTGTCGGTGTAACCGTCGGTCGGGAGTTTCTGCACCGACACCTGCGTTTCGCTGCCCTGCGTGCGGCCGCCGAACGGCATCAGCACGGTGGAACGGCCGATCGTCGAATCGAACATTTCGATCAGGCCGCGCTGCGAGACGACATTGTTGTCGCGCAGGTTCTCCTCGAAGCGTTCGGCAAACGTCGCGCCCACGACCTCACGGGCAAAGGGATCGCGGTTCTCCACCTCACCGATCATGGCTTCGGCATAGTGCTTCGCCCCGGCGCTGTCGATGAATTCACGCGCGAGGTCTACGACTTTGCGCCCTTTGTTGAACATCCGCATACGGGCCGTATCCGTCACGTCGGCCACCTCGACCGCCTCGATATTCTCCTCGCGGCAGTATTCCATGAACCGGGCGACGTCTTTCGCCTCGACGACTACGGCCATGCGCTCCTGCGACTCGCTGATCGCCAGTTCCGTGGAATTCAGGCCGCTGTACTTGGTCTTCACGCGGTCGAGATAAATATCCAGCCCGTCGGCCAGCTCGCCGATGGCGACGCTGACGCCGCCGGCGCCGAAGTCGTTCGATTTCTTGATGAGCCGCGTCACCTCGGGGCGGCGGAACAGGCGTTCGAGTTTGCGCTCCTCGGGGGCATTGCCCTTCTGCACCTCGCTGCCGCAGGTTTCGAGCGACTTAGTATTGTGCTCTTTCGACGAACCCGTGGCGCCGCCGATACCGTCACGCCCCGTGCGGCCACCCAGCATGACAATCTTGTCGCCCGGGACGGGTTTTTCGCGGCGGACGTTTTCAGCCTTCACGGCACCGACCACGGCACCGACTTCGAGGCGCTTGGCCACATAGTCGTCGTGGTAAATCTCGCGCACATGGGTCGTTGCCAGCCCGATCTGATTGCCGTAACTGGAGTAGCCCGCGGCGGCCTTCTTCGAAATGACGCTCTGCGGGAGCTTGCCTTCGAGCGTATCGGACACCTTCTGGTAGATATTGCCGGCACCCGTTACACGCATGGCCTGGTAGACGTAGCTGCGCCCCGACAACGGGTCGCGGATAGCGCCGCCCAGACAGGTCGAAGCGCCGCCGAACGGCTCGATCTCGGTCGGGTGGTTATGGGTTTCGTTCTTGAATTGCAGGAGCCACTTCTCGGTCGCCCCGTCGACATCGACATCGACGTATACCGAGCAGGCGTTGTTCTCGTCGCTCACTTCCAGGTCGTCCAGCAGCCCTTTCTTGCGCAGGTAGCGGGCGCCGATGGTCGCCATGTCCATCAGGCAGATGCTCTTGTGCTCGCGCCCCAGTTCGCGGCGGATGCGCAGGTAGAGGGCCAGCGAATCCTCGATCTCGTCCTTTGCGAACGACTCCTCGACCGTGATGCCCTCCAGCTCGGTGGTGAAGGTCGTATGGCGGCAGTGGTCGCTCCAATAGGTGTCGAGGATGCGCAGCTCGGTCTCATAGGGATCGCGCCCCTCGGCACGGAAATATTTCACCACCTCGCGCAGGTCGTCGGCATTCATCGCCAGCCCGTACCGCTTGCAGCAGGGTTCCAGTTCGGCGTCGGTCATCTTGGTGAAGCCTTCCAGCACGGCGACGGGCTTCACCTCGGCCTGTTCCATGTCGGTCAGCACGTCCAGATTCTTCTCGCGCGACTCGACCGCGTTGATATAGTAATGGCGGATGCGCGCCAGGTCTTCGTCGGAAACGGCATCGTCGAACAGCAACAGCTTCGACGAGCGGATGCGCACCTGGGCCGACGGGTCGATCAGCCGCACGCAGTCGACGGCCGACGCGGCACGTTGGTCGAACTGGCCGGGGAGGTACTCCACGGCGATGTATTTCCGTCCCGCCAGGTCGCACGAATCGGTCACGCTGTCGGTTACCACTTCGCCAAAGACGCTGTAACGGCTCTTTTCGAGCAGCTCTCGGCTGAACCCGAACAGGTCGTAGACGTTGAGCAACCGCAGGCTGCGGATGTCCAGGTTCAGATTGGTGTTCAGCTCCCGGCGCAGGCTGTCGGCCTCGACCCGGAAACGGGGATGTTTCTCAACAAAAATCCGGTAGTTTTCCATGTTATTTCGTTTGCACTTATTTTACGAATCTGTCAGCCCACGCGGCACCGTATTCCCCGGCGTCCATCCCGACGAAGGTGATATGCCCCATCTTGCGCTTCGGACGGCTCTCGGTCTTGCCGTAAAGGTGGACATGGACACCCGGGCGGTTTTCGGCGGCGACTCTCTCGGCCGCTTCGAGATCCTGCCCCAAAATGTTCTTCATCACGGTCGGCGCCACGAGCCGCGGCTCCTGCAACGGTTCGCCCAGCAGGAAGCGCACCAATTCGCGGAACTGGTTGGTCGTGCATCCCTCGATGGTATAGTGCCCCGAATTGTGGGGCCGCGGCGCCATTTCGTTGAAATAGAACTCCCCGTCGCGGATGAAGAACTCGATGGCGAGGATCCCGCGGTAGCGGCAGGATTTCATGAACCGCTCGCCGGCCGCAGCCATGCGGCTGCGCAGGCCGTCGTCCATCCCCTCGGCGGGGACGAAGCACAGGTCGAGGATACCGTCGCGGTGGACGTTCCGCCCGATGGGGAAATGGATGACGCGCTCCCCGTCCGAGACCATCACGATGCTGGCTTCGAAATCGAACGGCACGAACGCCTCCAGGATGCAGGGTACGGAGAGCATCGGCAGCGCACGCGGCACGTCGGCCTCGTCCTTCAACACCAATTGCCCGTGGCCGTCGTATCCCAGCGTACGGGTCTTGAGCACCGCCGGGAATCCTATCTCGGCCAAGGCGGCACGCAGCGACGCCTCGTCGTCCACGGCGGCGTACAGGGGCGTCCGCAGCCCGTTGGCGCGGGCATTGTCCTTCTCGCGCAGGCGATCCTGCGAATCGTAGAGCGGGCGGAAACCCTGCGGGATGTTGTATTTCCCGCACAGCGGAATCAGAATATCCCCCGGTACGTTTTCGAATTCATAGGTCACCGCGTCGCTGCGGCGGCACAGCTCCTCGAGCGCCGCGGCATCGTCGTAGGCCGGCGGCACCACCAGCTGCCCGAGGGTATCGGCATACCCGTATTTCCCGTTGGATTTCATACGCGAATCGGGAATACGGTACCCGCCCTTATTAACCCTTATGAGTCCGTCGGCCGCAGGCCACACCACATCGTATTTCGCATCGAGCCGCCGCGCCACCTCCGGGCTTTGCGCCACGGCATGTCCGGTAAAAACTACCCCGCCCAGCAAAGTCGCTGCGGACATGATGCGATGCTTGATCATATGCCTGTTATCTTTTTGATTTCGTTGAGTTTGTTGAGTGCCTCGATGGGTGTCAGCGAATCGATGTCCAGTCCCTTGATCTGGTCGCGGATCTGCACCAGCACCGGATCGTCCAGCTGGAACATCGACAGTTGCATGTTCTGCGGGGCACCGGCTTCGGCAGCCTCCCTGACCGACGGCGAGGGTTTCTTGCCGCGGCTTTTGAGGCTGCGGCTCGGTACGATCTCGTTATTGCCGTAGACCAATTCGAGGTTGCGCAGTATCTCGTCGGCACGCGACACCACCGACATCGGCATGCCGGCCATGCGCGCCACGTGGATACCGAACGAGTGTTCCGTGCCGCCGCGTTCGAGCTTGCGCAGGAAGACGATCTGGTTGCCCAGCTCCTTGACGCTCACGTGGTAGTTCTTCACGCGGGGGCACATCTGCTCCATTTCGTTCAGCTCGTGGTAGTGTGTGGCGAAGAGCGTTTTGGCGTGCGCCGTCGGGTGGTTGTGCAGGTACTCGACCATCGCCCAGGCGATGGAAATACCGTCGTAGGTACTCGTGCCGCGGCCGATTTCGTCCAGCAGGACGATGCTGCGGTCGGAGATGTTATTGAGGATGCTGGCCGATTCGAGCATCTCGACCATGAAGGTCGATTCGCCCTGCGAGATATTGTCCGACGCCCCGACGCGCGTGAATATCTTGTCCACCACACCGATATGCGCAGACTTGGCGGGAACGAAGGATCCCATCTGCGCCATCAGGATGATGAGCGCCGTCTGCCGCAGCAGGGCCGACTTACCCGACATGTTGGGGCCGGTGATCATCATGATCTGCTGTTCCTTGTCGTCGAGCAGCACGTCGTTGGGGATATACTCCTCCCCTACGGGCATAAGCGTCTCGATGACGGGATGGCGTCCCTGGCGGATGTCGATGCGCTTGCCGTCGTCGAGCACGGGACGGACATAACGGCGTTCGCAGGCGATGCGGGCGAAGGATTGCAGGCAATCGACACGCGCCACGACGGCAGCGTCACGCAGCAGCACGGCGAGCGAACGGCTTATGTGGGCGATGATGTCGGCATAGATGCGCTGTTCGATCACCAGCATCTTCTCCTCGGCCCCGAGGATCTTCTCCTCGTATTCCTTCAGCTCCTCGGTGATGTAGCGTTCGGCATTGGCAAGGGTTTGCTTGCGGATCCAGCTTTGGGGAACCTTGTCCTTATGGGCGTTGCGCACTTCGATATAGTAGCCGAAGACGTTGTTGTAGCTGATCTTGAGCGACGGGATGCCCGTCGTCTCGCTCTCGCGCTGCTGGATGCGTGCCAGGTAATCCTTGCCGTGGAGCGCAATGCGGCGCAGGTCGTCCAGCTCGGGATCCACGCCGTCGGCGATGACGCCGCCCTTCTGAATCTGGTTGTTGAGCGGATCGGGGTATATCTCCCGCGCGATGCGGTCGCGCACGCCGGTCATCAGGTCGATCTGCGCCGCCAGCGCATGCAATCGGTCGTCGTCCGTGGATTCGAGCGCCGCCTTGAGCAATTCGACCGCAAAGAGCGAATTCTTGAGCTGCACCAGTTCCCGGGGCGTCACCCGCGCCGCGGCGATACGCGACGCGATACGCTCCATGTCGCCCACCAGCGCCACCTGCTCGCGCACGGTGTCGGCCAGGTCGGCATCCTCGACGAAATGTCCGACTACGTCCAGCCGTTCGTTGATCTGCACAGTATCCTTGACGGGCATAGCGATCCAACGTTTGAGCAGGCGGCCGCCCATGGGGGTGAGCGTGCGGTCGATGACATCGGCGAAGCTGCACTTCTCGCGCCCCCCGTTCGACGAGAACAGCTCGAGGTTGCGGATCGTGAATTTGTCGACCCACACGTAGTCGTCCTGGTCGATGCGCGAAATCGAACGGATATGGGCGATGTCGCGGTGCTCGGTGAATTCGAGGTAGTAGAGGATGGCGCCGGCGGCGGATATGCCGCTGGTGAAATGGTCGACGCCGAAGCCCTTGAGCGACGTGGTCGTGAACTGCTTGCAGAGTTTTTCACGGTTGACCTCTTCCGAGAAGACCCATTCGTCGAGCCGGTAGGTGTAATGCTTCGACCCGAAAGCGGCGGAGAAGCGGTCTTCGTAACCGCGCTGGTAGATGATCTCCTTGGGTGCGAGGTTCGAAATGAGCTTGTCGACGTAGTTGTCGGAGCCTTCGGCCACGTAGAACTCGCCCGTCGAAATATCGAGGAACGCCACACCGGTCGTCTGCCGGCCGAAGTAGACCGAAGCGAGGAAGGCGTTTTCCTTGTTGGCCAGGATATTGTCGCCCAGCACGATGCCCGGGGTGACCAGTTCGATGACGCCGCGCTTGACCAGCCCCCGCACCTGCTTGGGGTCTTCCAGCTGCTCGCAGATGGCTACGCGCTCGCCCGCCCGCACCAGCTTGGGCAGGTAGGTGTCGATGGCATGGTAGGGGAACCCCGCCAGTTCGACGTAGGTTGCCGAACCGTTGGCCCGCCGCGTGAGCGTAATGCCGAGTATGCCGCTGGCCTTGATCGCGTCCTCGCCGAAGGTTTCGTAAAAATCCCCTACCCGGAAGAGCAGGATGGCATCGGGATGCACCGCCTTGATCGAATAATATTGCTTCATCAGCGGTGTCTCGACATATTTTTTGTCTATTTTTTTCTCTGCGTTCACAATAAAAAATTGTATGTAATTTCCATACAAAGATAACAGAATTTGGTTCTCAAACCAAGCCGGGAATGGAAATTATTTTTGTTTTTTTTGCTACGCAAAGATACTCTATTTTACAGAATTTCATTTATTTCGAATACTTTTCGGTAAAATTCGGCCTTCCACTCCACAGGCCGCGGATAGGCCCGCGACGAGGAGGGCATACGCCACAGCCGCATGTCCCGCCCGGCATATTCAAACCCGACGCACTGGCCTACGGCCGGTTCGCCGCACCCCGTGATCGCACGCAGCGTATCGGTGGCTTTCTGGCCGGTGGTGACGAGGGTGCGGCAGGCAGGGATACGCGCCAGCAGGGAGGCGAGATCCACCTCGCGCACGACTTGAAGAAAATTATCCGACGCATTGTCTTTCAGCCGGATGACTTCGACCGCCGTGTCGTAGAGTGCGATCCCGCGGCAGCGGCAGAAGGCCTCGATGCGCTCCTTGTCGAATTTCCGGCCGCCGGGCATCAGGAAATGCGACTTGTCGCCCGTGGCAAGGTAGCCCACGATCCGCCACATGTCGTTTTGCAGGTTCGGGTAGAAGAAATCCATCGACCAGCGGATGCGCTTGGGCGGGAAGCTGCCCAGCATCAGCACCCGGGCATTGGCCGGCAGGAAAGGTTCGAGGGGATGCAGTTCGCTATTCATAGAACTTATTGTCGAAATTTACGAGGTACAGTTTATCGGTGGCGCGCGTCAGCGCCGTGTAGAGCCAGCGGAGCATGTCGCGCGTCATGGGCTCGTCGCCGAACAGGCAGCGGTCGACGAAAACGGCCTTCCACTGCCCGCCCTGGGCCTTATGGCACGTCACGGCATAGGAGAATTTCACCTGGAGCGCGTTGAAATGCGGGTTCTCGCGGATCTCCTTGAAGCGCTTGATTTTACTTTTGACGTCGAGGTAGTCCTTCTCGACCTCGTAGAAAAGGCGCGAGGACTCCTCGCGGGTCAGCGCCGGGGATTCCGAGGCGATCGTGTCGAGCAGTATCCTGCATTCGATCTCCGTATCTTCGTAGTCGGGGAATTCGAGCACGACGTCGGCGAAACGGAAGCCGTAGAAATCCTCGTAGCGCCGCAGCCGTTTGAGCCGCGCGATGTCGCCGTTGGCGATAAAGTGCATCGGGCAGTTTTCGGTGTGCCCGGTATAATAATAGTTGTTCTTCACGACCATCAGCATGTCGTTACTCTCGATCTCCTCCTCGGCATAGAGCACGTTGCGGCGGATGCCCTCGTTGTAACGGTTGGCACGCTTGTTCGAACGGGTGATGACGATGGTTTCGTCGCGGCCGTACCTGGCGTAACAATCCTGCAGCTTATCGAGGAACTCCCCGCCTTCGACCGCCTCGATGTCGGGGAAGCCCATTTCGAAATGCGGGATTTCGTGGATGCCGTTCTCGAGCATGCACCGCACGAGCGTGGCATTGAAAAGGATCCCCGACTCGGCCTCCTGGCGCACCACGTCGTCCATCGTGGCGTACTCGACATCGCCGAAACGGGCGAGCGACGCGGCGTCGAGCGCCGGGCTGCAATCGGCCCCGACGGGCGGCAGCTGGGCGCTGTCGCCGACGAGCACCAGGCGGCAGTCACGGCCGCTGCGGACGTATTGCACGAGGTCTTCGAGCAGCGACCCGGAGCCGAAAAGCGCCCCGCCGCCCGGGCTGTCGGAGAGCATCGAGGCCTCGTCGACGATGAATACCGCCCCCTTCTCGGCATTGAAGTTGAGCGAATATTTCGATTCGTAATCGGCATTGGTGCGCTGTCGGTATATCCGCTTGTGGATGGTAAAAGCCTTTTCCTGAGCGTATTGGGCGAGGACTTTGGCCGCACGGCCCGTCGGGGCGAGCAGGATGGGTTTGATATTCAAATCCTTAAGCGCTCCCACGAGTGCCGCTATCAGCGTCGTTTTGCCTGTGCCGGCATACCCGTTCAGCACGAAAATCCGCGAAAAATCGTCACCTGCAAGGTATTCGGACAATTTTTCTATGATTTTTTTTTGCCCAAGAGTTGTTTCAAAACAAATTTTAGCGTAAATTTGGGTCGCAATACGTGTGCTGAACATGCGTGTGTTATATTTTGTACAAAATTACAAACAAATATTAGATTAGCTTAAAAAATGAAAAAAATCGCTCAAATCATTCTTGCTGTAGCTATCGTGGCGCTGGTCTACGTTATCTACGACCAGATCTCGACCCCGATCAAGTTCGATGACGAGTTGAAGGCCAAGAAAGCCCAGGTCATCGACCGCATCAAGGACATCCGTACGGCACAGCGCGCATTCAAGTCGAAGTACCAGCGTTTCACGGGCAGTTTCGACACGCTGACGAATTTCATCCTGCAGGATACGCTCGAACTCGAGCGCAAGATCGTCGACGAGGATGACTCCGTAGCCATGGCACAGCTGAAGAAGATGGGCAAAAAGAACGTCGAGAAGTTCAAGATCGCCGTGATCGACACGATCTTCTCGCCCAAGCGCCTTTCGAAACAGGACGTAGAGCAGTTGCGTTACATCCCCGGCACCGATGACAAGGCCCAGTACATCATGGAGGCAGGCATCATCACCACCGAGTCGAAGGTCGTGATCCCGATCGTGGAGTGCCGCGCACCCTACAAGATGTTCCTCGACACGGTGGCTTACCGCCAGGAGATCATCAACCTGATCGACGACGAGGTGAACAACTTCAACCGCTACCCCGGCGTCAAGTTCGGTTCAATGGAAGCTGGTAACAATGAAGCAGGTAACTGGGAGTAACACTCCGCAAGCTACAAATAAGGTGTCCATTCAGCTTACGTTGGATGGACACTCTTTTTCGGCGCACGGCCTCGACGGGGAATTCCCGGGGGAGGAGCCCGTGGAGGCGGAGCTGCTGACGGCACGGACGATGCTCGTCCCGGAGGAGGTGCTCGGCACCGGGGACGCAGGAACGCTGCTCGCGGCAAACGGCATGGCTCCCGCCGCGGAAGAGCGCGCCGTATGCAGCCTCCCCGTGCAGGGCATCGTCGCCGTAATGGCTGCGCACCGGGAGGCGTTGCGGCAGGTGGAGGAGAAGCTGGGAGACCGCATCCGCTACACCACCCCGCTGCTCCGGGAGGTGCAGGCCGGAACACCGACCGTATGGGCATACCGCACGGCGGGGCTCCTATATATTAAGGTGTACGACGGCAGCCTCCGCTTCGCGGGGGTGATCCCCGCACCGGACACGGCGGACGTATGCTACTTCACGGAACGGCTCGAAAAGGAGTTCGCGCTCAAAAGCTGCGAACTCAGGATTTCCGGCGACGACGCCAAGGCGTGCAGCAAGTTGCTGAAAGGTTATTTCAAACGGATCGTATGCGAATAGTCAGCGGAAAATACAAGGGGCGGGCCATCAACCCGCCGCGCAACCTGCGGGCACGCCCGACGACCGATTTCGCCAAGGAAAACCTGTTCAACGTACTGGGCAACCTGGTGGATTTCGAGCAGTGCGACGTGCTCGACCTCTTTGCCGGGACGGGGTCGATAAGCTATGAGTTCGCCTCGCGCGGAGCACGGAGCGTCACATCGGTGGAGATCAACCCGGTGCATTACAACTTTATCCGGCAGACGGCGGCACAGCTCGGCATCGGCAACCTCTATCCCGTGAAGGCCAATGCGTTCCTCTACCTGAAGAGCTGCACCAAGCAGTTCGACGTGATTTTTTCGGACGCCCCCTACGACCTGGAGGGCAGCGAACAGGTGGTGAAACTGGTGCTGGAGGGCAACCTGCTGCGCCCGGAGGGGATTTTCATCTTCGAACACTCGAAAAAAATGGATTTCTCGGCCTGCGAGGAGTTCTGGCAATTAAGGAGTTACGGAAGCGTGCAATTTTCTTTCTTCAAAAAGCCGTAAAAGCGTTTGCCGTTTTGAAAAATTACACTATCTTTGCACTCGCAATAGACCAAACGGTGCGTTAGTTCAGCTGGTTAGAATACGTGCCTGTCACGCACGGGGTCAGGGGTTCGAGTCCCCTACGCACCGCCAGCAAACCGGAGAGGAAATCTTTGGAGATAAAAAACAGGAAACGAGGCAGTTTACGACTGCCTCGTTTTTCGTTTCCCCGCATCGCATGGCGGTACGGATGGGGAAAGGAGAAGCAGATAAGGGTACATCGGCGAGCATAAGGGTACGCTGCCGGAACGCGAGGGCAAGCCGGCAGCCTGCCTGCCGTGCAAAACCGGAACCCGGAATGAAACTTTCGGGGAGGCTCCGACGTATTTATAAACGAGCAAATACAATTCCGCATGAAATACGATTTCGATGAAATAGTCCCGCGCCGCGGGACGAACGCGATCAAATGGGATATGGATACCGATCCCGAGGTGCTGCCCATGTGGGTGGCCGACATGGACTTCCGCACGGCACCCGCTGTCGCAGCCGCCTTGCAGCGGCGGGTGCAACACGACATTTTCGGGTATGCGACGGCTCCGAAAGCCTACTACGACGCGATTACGGGGTGGTTCCGCCGCCGCCACGGCTGGCAGATACGGCCGGAATGGGTGCTCCATACGACAGGCGTCATCCCCGCCCTGTCGGCCGTCATCAAGGCCCTGACGCAACCGGGCGACAAAGTCCTGATCCAGACGCCGGTCTACAACCATTTCTTCACCTCGATCCACAACAGCGGATGCCAGGCGGCCGAAAGCCCGCTGGTATACCGCGACAACACCTACACGATCGACTTCGACGACCTGGAGCGTAAAGCCGCCGACCCTGCCGTGAAGCTGATGCTGCTATGCAACCCGCACAACCCTGCCGGACGGGTCTGGACGCCCGCGGAGCTGCACCGCATCGGGGAGCTGTGCCTGCGCCACGACGTCGTGGTCGTAGCCGACGAGATACACTGCGAGCTGGTGATGCCGGGATTCCGCTATACGCCGTTCGCCTCGCTCTGCGAGGAGTTCGAACGCCGCTCGGTAACCTGCACCTCGCCGAGCAAGGCATTCAACCTCGCGGGGTTGCAGGTCGCCAACATCTTTGCGGCGGATGCGGCCCTGAGGGCAAGGATCGGGCACTCGCTCCAGATCAACGAAACCGGGGAGATCGGCCCCTTCGCCATCGAAGCGCTGATCGCAGCCTACGACGAAGGCGCCGAATGGCTCGATGCGCTCAACGAATACCTGCATGGCAACTACCGCTTCTCGCGGGAGTATTTCGACCGCAACCTGCCGCAGTACCCGGTGCTGCCGCTGGAGGGGACATATCTGGTGTGGGTCGACTGCCGGGCATCGGGGCTTACGTCCGACGAGCTGGAGACGAAGCTGCTCGAAGAGGCGAAACTGCGCATAAACCCCGGGGCGATATACGGCGAGGCCGGCCGGGATTTCATCCGCCTGAACATCGCCTGCCCGCGGAAATTGCTGGCCGAGGGGCTCGACAGGTTGCGAAAGGTGCTGAAACGATAGTTTGAGAACTCCATTCCGGCATCGTGCATTCAAAAAAATACGCAACGGTGTCAAAACTTGTCATTACACCTTCCGACCTTTGCACCGACTAAACACAACTGCTATGGGACGGGCAAGAGAAAATTTCAACAGCGTCTATTTTAAGGACGAAACAGGCGCACAAATGTCGTTTGCAAACGGAAGCTATGCCAACAAGCTGCGCTTCATTTTCTGGAACCTGATGGACTCGCACGTGCTGAAATTGGAAGGGCCGGCATGCGATTTCACGATCGAGGCGTGGGCAAAACGCGCCTATCTGGTGCAGGAAGACCGCAGGACGCATGAAGTAAAACGCTATGAAATAATGAACTGCACATACCGGGAGCTATCCGGGAAAATATCGAAGAAACACGCCCCCGAAGAGACGCCGTCCTGTTAAAACAGCGTATGCTGCGTGCTGCGGAGGCTTTTTACCGGCCGCTCTTTCACCACATCGTCGTCGCAAAGATGCCCGATCATCAGCGGCGAGCGGGGATCGTGCCTGCGGCGGTTATACTCCGCCGTACCGTAATTGCCCCGGATGGCATAGCAATAGACACAGCCGTTCAGACAGCTTTCATAGGTGCCGATGTCGATGCTCTCGACGCAATTGCAGATATGGCGCTGGTTCGCATCCTTCTTCGCCGCGATCGGATAGCCCGCAATGCGTTCGACCAGCCCGCGGTCGATGCACATGCCGGCCGGGATGCCCAGGTGCCGAAGGTCGACCTTTGCGGTGCAGGTCTTCAATGCGATAGGCGTCGACGCCACTGTCCGGCGGAACGACACGGCCATCCGCTGGATTTCGTCCCGCTGCAAGGGCCCGATGCCGAGCGCCCCGAGAACGCCGCGGACATGGCGGTAATGGTCGATGAAGCCCAGCATGCAGGTCGTCGTATGATCCCGCAGGGCATGGGCGATCCGGGCGAAGGCCTCGCAGTGGAAATCCACGTCGCAGGCCGCATTGGTGAGGATCGGGTCATAGCGCCACACCACCCTGTCGCGCCCTACCTTATCCGAGAGGCGTTTGAAGGTCTCGATCCGCTTTTCGAGCGGCGGCAGGTGCTTTTCCAGGTCGGCACCGTAGGGATTGAGCGTATACTGGAAATAATAGTTGTAACCCGACAACTCCCCGAGCCGCGGCAGCATCGGCGCCGGGTTCTTCGTCCAGAATACGATGCAGTCCACGACGTCGCGCCCGAGGCTGATGCGGCTGAGCGTCCTCGGGTCGAAGGGATTGGGTACAAGGAGGTAACCCTCCTGCAGGCGGTTGAAAAACCACGGCGCATAGAAAGCCGGAATATCCGTCCGGCGGCTGGCACTGATGATCATATCGGTAAAACGGGTTTTCCGTCGGTTCTATTTTGTCCGGGAGTACGTTATCCATATCCGGGAAGCCGTCCCCCGCGGCCGGATGCGCGCCGCCTTTATCCGGAAGCTGCGCTCCCCGGGCGGCAGCACGCCGCAGTGCGGCCTGGTCAGGCTTTCCGGCGGCCGCTGTGCAGGATGACGATCGTGACGGCTGCGACGATCAGCAGGATGCCCGCAGCGCCCTGCACCGTAAAGGGTTCGCCGAAGACCGCGACGCCGATGACCACGGCCGTAAGCGGTTCCAAGGCCCCGAAAACCGAGGTCAGCGTCGGCCCGATGCGTTTGATGGCCTGCACCAGCGTCATGTTCGACACGGCCGTGGCCGGAAGCGCCACCCCGAGGATGCAGAGCCACGCCGTGCCGTCCGTCTCGATGCGGATACCGCCCGTAACGAGGCCGCCGGCAATGAAATACAAAGCCCCCAGCCCCATCACGTAACAGGTCAGCACCGTGGAGTCGATCCCCACGGCACGGCTCTTGCGCACGCCGACGATATAACCGCCGTAAGAGACGACCGAAACGGCGGCCGAGACCATGCCCAGCGTGGTATTCCCCCGGGTGAAATCGACGTTGCCCAGCGAAAGGAGCACGGCGCCGACGATGGACATGCCGATGGCCGCAAAGACCCATACGGAGCCTTTTTCGCGGAAGAAGCACATCATGGCCAGGGCGACGGCCAGCGGATACATGAAATGAATGGTCGACGCGACGCCGCTGGCGATATGCTGGTAGGCGATGACCAGGCTCAGCGACGTGGCGGCGCGGAAAAGGCTCAGGAAGAATACCGTCCGCAATTCCGGCCATGAGAGGCGGAAACTGCGCCCGGCGAGCAGCGCCAGGGCACCGAGAAACAGCGACGCGACACCCCAACGGTAGGACAGCACCTCGAACGAAGAGTAGCCCAGGCCGAGCAGTAACAGTGTGAAGAGCGGCGCCAGCCCGAAGGTCGACGACGACAGGGCCGCGTAGAGAATACCTTTGGCACGTTCCATAAAACCGGGATTTCAGGAGGCAAATGTAGGAAATATTGCCGGTTTACACGAAATTTTTTGCAATTTTGCAGCGACTATGGATAACAAGATGGACAACCAGGAAGAAATACGGCTCCGGCTCGTCCGCCCCGACACCTCGACCCGCACGGAACTTCCCGTGGCGACGAGCGGCGTCTCGGCGGGTTTTCCCTCGCCGGCCGACGACCACCTCGACCCGCCCCTCGACCTGAACCGGGAGCTGGTCCGCAATCCGGGTGCGACATTCTTCGCTCGGGTCGCGGGCGACAGCATGCAGGACGACGGCATCGCCGACGGCGACCTGCTGGTCGTGGACAAGTCGCTGGAGGCCTACGACGGCTGTGTCGCCGTATGTTTCCTCGACGGGGAATTCACCCTCAAACGCCTGCGGATGGGACAGGGCAAGATCGTCCTCGTGCCCGCGAACAAGCGCTACAAACCGATCGAGATCGGCCAGGAGAGCGATTTCACGGTATGGGGCGTGGTGACGTACGCCATCAAAAAGGTCTGAAGCGGCCGCCGAAACGCCGCAACTACCTCACCCCTAGCAATATCCCAGCGAGGGAGCGGCAACGCCCAGGGAGAGGGCGACGGACGACATGCAACACGAAAAAACGATGTACGGACTTTGCGACTGCAATAATTTCTTCGCCTCGTGCGAGCGGGTCTTCCGCCCCGAACTGGAAGGGCTGCCCGTGGTCGTGCTGTCGAACAACGACGGCTGCGTGATCGCGCGCTCGAACGAGGCCAAGGCGCTCGGCATCCGCATGGGACACCCCTATTTCCAGATCCGCGACCTCGAAAAACGGCATAATGTAGCCGTCTTTTCGAGTAATTTCAACCTCTACGGCGACATGTCGCGGCGCGTGATCTGGACGCTCCGCCGCATGGTTCCTGCCGCCGAGGTATACTCCATCGACGAGGCGTTCCTCGACTTGCGGGGCATCGAAACCGGACGACTGGAGGAGTTGGGACGGCACATCAGCCGCACGGTACGCCGCAATACGGGCATCCCCGTGAGCATCGGCATCGCCCCGACCAAAACGCTGGCCAAGATCGCGTCGAAACTCTGCAAGGAGTACCCCAAGTTGCAGGGCGCCTGCCTGATGTACCGTCCGCAGGACATCGAAAAGGTACTGCGCAAATTCCCGATAGAGGATGTCTGGGGCATCGGGCGCAAGCACCGGCGCATGTTGCAGGCCGCCAACGTACGTACGGCATGGGACTTCGTGCAGCGTCCCGAGGCATGGATACGCGGCCGCATGGGGGTCACGGGGCTGCGCACATGGAAAGAGCTTCAGGGCGAGGCGTGCATCGACTTCGAGAGCGCCCCGCCGGCCAAACAGCAGATCACCGTCTCGCGCAGCTTCGCGCACGAGCTGACCCAATACGAGGAGATACACACCTCGGTGGCGGCGTTCGTCTCGATGGCCGCCGAGAAACTGCGCCGCCAGCAAAGCCTCTGCGGCGAGGTGACGGTCTACATCCTCACCAACCGCCACCGCGAGGAGCTGCCCCAGTATTTCGAAAGCCAGACCGTGCGCCCCGTGGTGCCGACCGACGACACGCTGGAGCTGGTGCCGCTGGCGGCAAAGGCCCTGCAACGCATATTCCGCAAAGGCTACGGCTACAAGAAAGCCGGGATTACGCTTTCGGACATTTCGTCGCGCACGGGGCTGCAAACCGACCTGTTCGACCCCGTGGATCGTGCCAGGCACGCCCGGCTGATGGACGCCATGGACGCGACCAACCGCACCTACGGCCGCAACAGGGTCGTGGTGGCGGCACAGGGGTTCGCCCCGCTGAAGATGAACCGCCAGCACCTCTCGCAGGAATATACGACCGACTGGAAACAGATCATCACCGTAAAAGCAGACTGAAACGACCAACCATGAATAGCAAGACCTATCCCCGCACGAACGACCGGCAGACGGTCTACCTGAACACGGTCATCGGCAACCCGATGATCGAGGTCGGGGACTACACGATCTACAACGATTTCGTGAACGACCCGACGCAATTCGAAAAGAACAACGTCCTGTACCACTACCCCGTCAACGGCGACCGGCTGGTGATCGGCAAGTTCTGTTCGATAGCGTGCGGCGCCAAGTTCCTGTTCAACAGTGCCAACCACACGCTGGGATCGCTGGCCAACTATACGTTCCCGCTCTTTTTCGAGGAGTGGGGGCTGGACAGGAAGGATGTCGCCGCGGCGTGGGACAACAAAGGCGACATCGTAATCGGGAACGACGTATGGATCGGGTACGAAGCGGTCGTCATGGCCGGTGTGAGGATCGGCGACGGCGCGGTGATCGCGGCGCGGGCGGTCGTCACCAGGGATGTCCCGCCCTACACCATCGTCGGCGGCGTGCCGGCCAGGGAGATCCGCAGGCG
>OMAJ01000129.1_pt1 | contig 43610 bp, 35 predicted proteins | sample 1644631 | NCBI WGS metagenome assembly OMAJ01 (sample SAMEA103958133, study PRJEB25191) | human gut metagenome | biome: human-associated habitat [ENVO:00009003]; feature: intestine environment [ENVO:2100002]; material: feces | place: Germany | collected 2013/2015 | reverse complement strand
CTGAAAATTTATGTAAGGGGACTTTTTTATGTCCGTTGACTCTGTCAAACAAAAGAATATATCAAAGACATTGACGCTCTGGAATTTTTTTACAATCGGTTTCGGAGCTATTATCGGAACCGGCTGGGTTTTGATGGTAGGCGACTGGATGATCATTGGCGGAGGTCCTGTAGCAGCTATGATCGCCTTTATTATTGGAGCTGTATTTCTACTGCCTATCGGAGCTGTATTCGGAGAACTTACTGCAGCAATCCCTATTTCCGGCGGCATCGTTGAATATGTAGACCGTACTTATGGAAATACCATGTCCTATATTACCGGCTGGTTCTTGGCTTTAGGCAATGCAATCCTCTGTCCATGGGAAGCAATTGCTATTTCAACGCTCGTTTCAGATATGTTCGGAGATTTATTTCCAATCCTCCGTTCAATTAAGCTCTATTCAATTATGGGCGCTGATGTCTACCTGCTTCCCACTGTTATTGCTCTGAGTTTTGCTGTTTATGTAATCATCCAAAATTTTCGTGGTGCTTCCGCAGCGGCAAGCCTACAGGCATTTCTTACTAAAGCCCTGCTCTGTGGAATGATTCTTGCTATGGGTATCTCACTTGTTAAAGGCGGCCCTGAGAACATCCAACCAATTTTTGCCAGTGTTGAAGGTGCGGCTTCATCAACTTCAGCTTCAACTATGTTTGCCGGTATCATCTCGGTTCTTGTTATGACACCATTCTTTTACGCAGGTTTCGACACTATTCCTCAACAGGCAGAAGAAGCCGCTGAAGGTCTCGACTGGAACAAATTTGGGCGTGTTATCAGTCTAGCACTGCTAGCCTCCGGCGGTTTTTATATGGTCTGCATCTATTCCTTTGGCAGTATCATACCCTGGACTGATTTTGTAAAAAGTTCTGTTCCTGCTTTAGCTTGTTTGAAAACAATAAATATTTTTTTGTATATCGCAATGCTCTGCATTGCCACAATCGGGCCTATGGGTCCCATGAATTCTTTTTATGGTGCTACAAGCCGTATTATGCTTGCTATGGGACGTAAAGGCCAACTGCCCAGATCTTTTGCTGAAGTAGACCCTGTTTCAGGAACTCCCAAAACAGCTAATATTCTCTTAGCCGTTTTAACTGTTATCGGCCCATTTCTAGGAAAAAAGATGTTAGTACCACTGACTAATGTCTCAGCTCTGGCTTTTATTTTCGCCTGTACTATGGTCAGTTTCTCCTGTTACAAAATGCGCCTTACAGAACCTGATCTTCCCAGACCTTATAAAGTACCAGGCGGAAAATTTGGCATCTCACTGGCCTGTCTTGCAGGATCACTGATCGTACTTCTGATGATAGTTCCCGGAAGCCCCGCTACACTAAATGCCGTAGAATGGAGTATCGTTTTGGGATGGCTGGCTATAGGCCTGATTATCAAAACTTTGCACCGAAATAAAACCTCTGGATCTACAACAATTTCGATATCCATAGATGACACACAGATTCATAAATAACTTTAATTAAAAACCATATTCACAAAAAATAATCAAGGGGGTATTTATCATGAAAAAAATCGCTTTAGTTGGAGGTTATCTCATTGATGGCACCGGTAGAGAACCACTTGTAAACTCATTAGTCTTGGTCGAAGGCAAAAAAATAACCTATGCCGGACTTGCCAAGCAAATCTCTCCTGAATATGAACAGATCGATATTAATGGCAAAACTATCATGCCAGGACTTATTGATACGCACTTGCACTTTTCCGGCAACTTGACCGATGACGATACCGAGTGGGTTTTAGAAGATCGCGTTCAAAAAACGGTAGTAGCTGTACAACAGGCCCACGAATGTTTGGAAAATGGTTTGACTACAGTCGGAGAAATCTCTTATTCAGGCCTTGCAATCCGAAATATGGTAGAAAAAGGTATTATGCAGGGACCACGTGTCGTCGGTACAGGATTAGGCTTCTGCCGTACCTGCGGCCACGGAGATTCTCATAAACTTCCTATTTGGTATAATGAACAATCTCATCCATGGGCTGAACGTGTAGACGGCCCCTGGGAACTGCGTAAAGCTGTCCGCAAAAGACTACGTGAAAATCCTGACGCTATCAAAATATGGTCTACCGGCGGCGGCATTTGGCGCTGGGATCAAAAATTAGACCAGCATTATACCTTTGAAGAAATCAAGGCTGTCGTTGACGAATGCAATATGGTCGGTATCCCAGTCTGGTCTCACGCCGAAGGTTACGGTGGCGCCCTTGATTCTGCAAAAGCCGGAGTTCATCTGATTATCCATGGACAGACCTTAAATGATGAATGTCTTGATATCATGGCTGAAAAAGGGATTTACTTCTGCCCAACAATCCAATTCCTTAACGAATGGTTCAAAACATACGCGCCGCCATACATCCCAGAGGTACACGATCAGTATTCCGGAGCAACTGTTGCAGAAAAAGAACTGAACCGTGTTTACGCCAATCTGCGTAAAGCAAAATCCAAAGGCATAGGGTTAACCATTGGCTCTGATAGCTTCTGTTCCAGCCTTACACCTTACGGGACCACTGCTATCGGCGAAATGTATTCTTTCGTAGAAAAAGCCGGCATTTCAGAAATGGATACTATCGTTGCAGCAACAAAAGTAGGTGCTGAAATGCTGAAGGTCGATAAAATAACCGGTACTTTAGAAGTCGATAAGTTTGCTGATATCCTTGTCCTAGATGGCAATCCTTTAGAAAACATACGCGCTGTTGCAGTTAACAATATGAAAATTATCATGAAAGAAGGTACACTCATAAAACAATAACCTTCTGCAGCTACTTGGGTAACATTATCATCCTCCTACATAAGTTTCTCAAGCAAACGGAAGGGAAATTCCCTTCCGTTTGCTGCTTTACAGTAAAAAAGTCTGCCGCATAAGCGACAGACTTTCATAAAAAATATTTTCTTATACAGTACCTTCTTCCAAAATTCCCAGCTTACGGCGCCAGTAACGTGAATAAACCGCCCCTGCAGGATTGTTTGCTAAAACCCTGTCCTTAGTAATGATACTGGAAACCGGCACTTTGGATTCCATGGTAAAAAGCATATCGTGACCTACGCAAAGCCCTACGATAAAATTCAATTCTGTACCGCCTTCATTCAGCAGGCGGGCCTGCACTTTAGGATTGCACATAGCTTCACGCTGTCCGGGTTTGATTTTTTCCAGTTCCAGCAGATCTTTATCGACGGAACAGACTTTGCAGCATACCGATTGAACATCCAGCCCTTCATTCTTAAAATACTGGGCACAAAAATGAGCTTCATTGGCTAAACCGATGCAAAAGGCTATCCCGACTTTTTTTACACCCATCTCTTTAGCGAAAAATACGCTTTCTTCCAACCGTGTCATTTTCAAATAATTGCGGCTCTCTGTCGCAGACGACGCTCGCATCATTTTTTTATCTTCGTCGGTATAATACTCGCTGATTTCTTCATGAGCCAGACGAGTACAGTTCTGACCGCTGGTATAACATTTGTGATGAGGGCAAAAAGCACAGTTCATAAGTCATTCCTCCTATCATAGGCTGATGTTTATCTGTAAGTATTCGCCACTCAAACAGCAAATCCTTTTTCTAATTTTAATATAGCAAGCAACAGCTCTGATTTCCTGCTCTGCAACACTCTTTTAACTGGAAATAAATCCTAATTTATGATATTATAGTTGTTGTATTTTTCAACATTTATCCTTACGTAAAATCTATTTTTATAAGCAGGTAAACATGCAGCAGAATTCTTTTTCTTATCCGGCCATGCTGGACTTAAAAAATAAAAAATGTGTCATTATCGGCGGTGGTAAAGTAGCCGTCCGTAAAGCGCTGCCATTGATCGAAGCAGGTGCGGACCTGACTGTAATCGCACCTGCGGCTGATCCGCAGCTGTTGACTTTAGCAAAGACCGGACTGCTGCAGCTGGAACTGCGCGCTTATGCAGACAACGATCTCATTGATGCTTTTGTAACGATTGCAGCAACCGACGATTTTCATATCAACAGAAAAATCGCTGCTGCTGCACCCTGTCTCTGTAATGTTGTTACAGAACCGTCATTAGGTAACTTCAGTGTGCCTTCAACCGTAAAAAACGGGGCTTTGACATTTACTCTGTCTACCGGAGGTATGCCCGCTTTGACGCGGGTACTGTCACAGGACCTTAGGGCATATTATGGCTCTGATTTTGCCGAATTCAACGAATTCTTACAACAGCTTCGACGAGAACTAAAAACAATAGCTACTACACCTGAAAAGCGTACTGCTTTCTGGCGCCAGACTTTAAACCAATCCGTCATCGGCCTGCTTCATGCAGGTAAGCTTGACCAAGCAAAGGAGATCATTACTGATGCAGCTAATCGTTTTAGGCTTGAATCACAAAACAGCCCCCGTTGAGATCCGTGAACGTTTCAATTTTTCACAGGATAGAACGGTTCGTGTGCTGCGCCGGCTGCGCAATAACGACAACCTCAACGAAGCAGTTTTACTTTCAACCTGCAACCGTACTGAACTTTATATGGTGCTGGAAGATCCTGCTGCCGGATTACATTTTATCCGTACTTTGCTGCGCCATTTGGCAGGTGAACAATATAAACCCGACTATTTCTATAATCTGACCGGCATTAATTGCGTCCGTCATCTGTTTAAAGTCGCTTCCAGCCTTGACTCACTCATCATCGGGGAAGGCCAGATCCTGAGCCAGATTAAAAATGCATATCATCTGTCCCGCAGCTGCGGTATGACAGACACTTTGTTCAACACCTTATTTAATCGTGCTATCGCCGTCGGCAAGCGTGTACGTACAGAAACAAAGATCGCCTACAGTTCTGTTTCTGTTTCTTCCGCCGCGGTAGATCTGGCTATCGACGTTGTCGGCGATCTGACTAAAGCCAATATTTTAGTATTGGGTGCCGGCAGAATGAGTGAACTGACCGCCCGCCATTTGATTGATAAAGGCGCTAAAACTATCTTTGTCAGTAACCGTAATCTGTCTCACGCTCAGGAACTGGCAGAAAAATTTAACGGTACTGCGATCCCGTATAACGAATTTATGCATCAGGCGATAACCTCTGATATCATTATCACTTCTACAGGAGCGCCTCACTATGTGATAACAGAACAGGGTGTACGCGATATTATTCCTAAACGCAGCGGCAAACCGCTTATTTTAGTTGATATTGCCGTTCCCCGTGACGTTGATCCTCTGGTTGGAGATATAGAAGGCGTTACCCTGTATAATATCGACGATCTGGAAGGCGTTGTCGATATGAATAAGAATTTCCGCTCTTCTGAAGCCAAGGTGGCTGAAGCAATTATTGACGAAGAAATAACGGCACTGAAAGAACGGCTGCGCTATCTGACGATGCGGCCTGTAATGGTTCAGCTGCATGAAAAAATGAATTTTCTGCGGCAGAAGGTTTTAAAACGGGCATTTGCCAAACTGCCAAATCTTACTGATAAAGAACGCCGTATCATCGATATCATGACTCAGCGCCTGGAACACAAATTCCTGCGCGAACCAATGACAGCTATGAACAGTGCTGCCGGAACGGCAGATGAAGAACGTTACAGAGATATGATCTGCGAGTTATTTTTACTCAACGATTCGGGAGAGGACTATATAGGTGATGAAAACAAATTTGATTATTGGGACTAGACAGAGCCTGCTGGCTCTGTGGCAAAGCAATCATATTGCCGACCTTCTGCGCAGGCAATATCCAGAATGTACTGTAACTTTAAAAAAAATCATTACCAAGGGAGACCGTATCCTTGATGTACCGCTGGCCAAAATCGGCGGCAAGGGACTTTTTACCAAGGAACTGGAAACTGCTCTTCTAGAAGGTGAAATTGATCTTGCCGTCCACAGTCTGAAAGATATGCCTACTGTTCTGCCGGAAGGCCTGTGCCTGACAGCGGTTACCAAGCGGGCTAATGCCGGCGACGCTTTTGTCAGCAATAAATATGCTTCTATCGAAACACTGCCGCAGGGAGCAGTTCTGGGTACTTCCAGTCTGCGCCGCAAAGCCCAGCTTTTGGCAGCACGCCCGGATCTGAAAATCGTAGATTTACGAGGCAACGTCGATACGCGTCTGCGGAAGCTTGACGACGGCCAAATGGATGCTATAATCCTTGCTGCGGCAGGATTGACTCGTCTCGGATATACCGATCGGATCAGAGAAATAATCCCCCATAATTTCTGCTTACCCGCAGTTGGACAAGGCGCTTTGGTAATCGAATGCCGCACCGATAATACAGAAGTAAGAGCTATGCTTAATTTTTTAAATGACCAGTCTACCAAACAGGCTACTGATGCCGAACGTGCTTTTTTAGGGCTCATTGAGGGCGGCTGCCAGGTCCCTATTGGTGTACATGCTGTCACTGAAGGAGATGCTGTATCTATTGAAGCAATCATCGCATCTCTGGACGGAAGCACTGTTTTACGCGATACGATCAGAGGCCAGGCTGTAAACGCTGCAGAACTTGGAAAAGAACTTGGCAATAAAATGTTAGATCAGGGCGGCCGTGCAATCCTCGCCGAGATCATGTAAGGAGAGAAATTAATGACAAAACAGGGAAAAGTTTACTTGATCGGTGCAGGCCCCGGTGATCCCGGTCTGCTTTCAATCAAAGCCATGAAATGCTTGCAAACAGCCGACGCTGTCGTTTACGACCGTTTGGCAGATCCGAGAATTTTAGCTTATGCTAAAGACGACGCAGAAATGGTTTATGTCGGCAAAGCTTCTGCCAACCATACAATGCGTCAGCCAGATATCAATAAACTGCTGGTAAAGCTGGCAGCCGAAGGTAAGACTGTTGCCCGCCTCAAAGGCGGTGATCCTTTTGTTTTCGGACGCGGCGGTGAAGAAGCTATTGAACTTTTAGAAGCCGGACTGCCATTTGAATTCGTTCCCGGCGTAACTTCTGCCATCGCAGTTGCCGAATACGCAGGCATTCCTGTCACCCATCGTCACGTAGCCACTTCCTTTGCAGTCATTACCGGCCACGAAGACCCTACCAAAGGCGAATCAACTATTAACTGGAGCGGTCTTGCTACCGCTGTTGATACTTTAGTTTTCCTGATGGGTGTCGAAAATCTTACTAATATTACAAAAAATCTCATCGCCAACGGGCGCAGCGCCGATACTCCGGCAGCAGTCATTCGCTGGGGCACCAAACCGGAACAGCGCACTCTGATCACTACTGTCGGTACTGCTGCTGCCGACGTTGCCGCGGCAAATCTGAAACCGCCGGCAATTTTTATCGTCGGTAATGTTGTCAAACTGCGCGAGCAGCTGCAGTGGTTCGATAACAAACCTCTCTTTGGCAAAACAATCGTAGTAACCAGAGCCCGCGCGCAGGCCAGTGCTTTGACCAGACAGCTGGAAGCCGCTGGTGCTCGTGTAATCGAGGCGCCGGCAATCAAAATCATACCCCCGGAAGATTATACCCCGCTGGATAAAGCAATCGAAAACATCAAAACCTACAAATGGCTGATCCTGACCAGTGCTAACGGCGTTACCGCTTTCTTCAATCGCCTTGATAATGCCGGATTAGATTCCCGTTCCCTGTCTGACATCAAAATAGCCGCTATCGGCAGTGAAACGGCGAAAGCTTTAAAAAACTATGGCATCTCCGCCGATTTAGTTCCCCCAGCCTTCAAAGCTGAAGAACTGGCCGAAACCCTGTCAGCAGAAGTGCAAGTTGGTGATAAAATCCTGCTGGCACGCGCTAAAGTAGCCCGTGAAGTATTACCGGAAAGCCTGCGTGCTTTAGGAGCCAGCGTTGATGTTGTAACTGCCTATGAAACTGTTACCGCTCTGGATAACAAAGAAGAATTGCTGACTGCTCTGCAAAACGGAGAAGTTGATCTTGTTACTTTTACCAGTTCCTCAACTGTTACTAATCTTTTGGCATCCTTAGGCGATCAAAGAGAACTTATCAATAATATTCCAGCAGCGGCTATTGGCCCTGTTACCGCCGAAACCTGCCGCCAAAATAATCTTGAACCTGACATCATAGCTGAAACATTTACTATTGCAGGTTTGACAGACGCTATTCAAAGATATTATAAGGAGTGATCAGTATGGGCTTTCCTATTTACCGTCCCCGCCGCCTGCGCGCTACAGAAAACCTGCGCAGCATGATCCGCGAGACTGAACTTTCCGTTAAAGACCTCATTTATCCGTTATTCGTCGTCCCGGGCACCGGTGTAAAAAATGAAATTGAATCGCTGCCGGGCAATTACCATTGGTCCTTAGACCGTTTGCCGGAAGTTTTACAGGAAATCAGCGAACTTGGAATTCCTGCCGTTATACTGTTTGGTATCCCCTCTTATAAAAATGCTGTCGGCAGCAGCGCCTGGGATGCAGAAGAACCTGTACAGCAGGCCTGCCGCCTGATCAAAAACACCTATCCCGAACTGGTAGTCGTCACCGATGCCTGCCTGTGTGAATATACAGAACATGGCCATTGCGGCGTTCTGGAAAACGGCTGTACTGTCAACAATGATGAAACGCTGCCGCTTTTAGCTAAAATCGCAGTTTCCCACGCTCAAGCTGGCGCTGATGTCATTGCGCCATCCAATATGATGGACGGTTATGTCAAAGTTATGCGTGAAGCCTTAGACGAAGCAGGTTTCAGCAATGTGTCCCTGATGGCTTATTCAGCTAAATACGCTTCAGCCTATTATGGCCCTTTCCGCGCTGCAGCCGATTCCACTCCCTCTGCAGGCGACCGCAAAGGCTATCAGATGGATCCCGGCAACAGTGACGAAGCTCTGCGTGAAGTGGCTCTTGATATCGAGGAAGGCGCAGATATCGTTATGGTAAAACCCGCTTTGGCTTTTATGGATATCATCAGCCGTGTCAAAGAAACATTTAACCGCCCTTTATGCGTTTATAATGTCAGCGGTGAATACGCTATGGTCAAAGCAGCAGCAGCAAAAGGCTGGATCGATGAACAGCGTATCGTTATGGAAACGATGCTCGGTTTTAAACGTGCCGGCGCCAAAATGATCATCACCTATCATGCTCTCGACGTAGCCAAGTGGCTGCTGGGCAAATAAGGAGGCCGCATATGGATCACAGCAAATCTCAGGCAGCTTTTGCCGAAGCCAAACAATACATTCCCGGCGGCGTCAACAGCCCCGTTCGTTCCTTCCGCAGTGTTGGCGGTGTTCCGCCTGTCATTGCCAAAGGCAGCGGCAGCAAACTCACCGACATCGACGGCAACGAGTATATCGATTATGTACTTTCTTACGGTCCTTTACTTTTAGGGCATGCACACCCGCAGGTCACCGAAGCCATCCAAACTGCAGCCGCCAAAGGCTCATCCTATGGCGCGCCGACCCTGGCTGAAACAGAGCTTGCCAAACTTCTCTGCACACTTGTACCTTCTATGGAAATGGTACGTATGGTCAACAGCGGAACAGAAGCTACCATGAGTGCTCTGCGTTTAGCACGCGCTTATACAGGACGTGAAAGCATCGTTAAATTTATAGGCTGTTATCATGGCCATCACGACAGCCTGCTGGTCAAAGCCGGCAGCGGCGCAGCTACTTTAGGCGTTCCTGACAGCCCCGGTGTTCCTAAAGGCGTTGCCGCCAATACCATCACTGTTCCTTTTAACGACCGGGCTGCCCTGGAAGCTGCTTTTGCTGCTAAAGGCAGCGATATTGCCGCCGTTATCATGGAGCCAACTCCCGGCAACATGGGACTGGTATTACCGCAGGACGGCTATCTGGAATTCATTCGCTCCATCACAAAAAAATATGGAACACTGCTTATCTGTGATGAAGTCATGTCTGGCTTCCGCAGCAGTGAAAAATCTTCTCAGGGCCTCTACGGCATTGATCCTGATATCACCTGTCTGGGCAAAGTTATCGGCGGCGGGCTGCCGGTAGCCGCTTACGGCGGTAAACGCCAGATCATGGAACAGGTTGCTCCTGTTGGCCCCATGTATCAGGCCGGCACTTTGAGCGGCAACCCTCTGGCTATGGCAGCCGGTATCGCCAACCTTACCTACATGCGCGGACACAATGTCTGCAGCCAGCTGGAAAGCATGACGGCCATCCTGACCGGAGGCCTTGCTAAAGCCGCTGCCAAGGCAGGAGTGCCTGTACAGGTGCACCGTCTTGGCTCTATGTTTACTGTTTTCTTTACTGATCAGGAAGTTTATGACTATGACAGCGCCTGCACAAGCGATTTAGATGCGTTCCGCATTTATTTCCATAGTATGCTGGAACAGGGCATTTATCTTCCTCCATCTCAATTTGAGACCAATTTCTTATCTCTGGCCCATACGCCTGAAGATATCGAAAAAACATTACAGGCAGCTGAAATAGCTTTTAGCGCAGTTGCTGCTGCGAAAAAATAAAGTGAAAAACAAAAACGTCATAACCTTGAGGTTATGACGTTTTATTTTTGATTATTTTTGTTCTTGTTTTTGAACTTCTACCGGAGCAAAAATAAACTCCGTCAGCTTGCCCTCTTTATTAAAGCCATAAATCACACGTACCAGCTGCTGTTTACTGTAGCTTCCCAGATAAGTCAACCGGTCACCCTGATCAAAACGCTCATAAGCAACAAATTTCATTTCCTTCATTGTCCCTAAAGTATCTTTGACCTGCTTTTGCAAAGCAGCAAAAGCTTTTACATCCATTTTTTGCTTCAGTTCGGGGCTAAAACCCGCTGCAGCACCTGCATAAACGCTGTCGTCCGCAACAGTCAATGCCGCTACAAACTTATCAACTATTTTCTGCTGTTTATTTAAATCATTACCGTCTCCGGCAGCAAAACATACCGCGGCCATTGCCACTGTTAAAACTACAGTTACTAGCATTACTAATTTTTTCATATAAGTCATCCTCTCATCACTGCAGGTCTTTATCAAAATTTGCCTGCTTACTATATCTTAATTATAACCGATTCAATGTTATCGTCAATGTTTTTATCTTACTGAGCATTCAGCCATTGCTGGATAATAACGCTTTTCTGACCCGCAGTCCAGCTAAGGTCATCAACCGCCAGTTCTAAATCACCGATCATCATTTTCCGCCCGTCATCATGGGCATAATCACTGACACGCCACAAAAGCGGATAACCCTTAGAGGCCAGTAAATCTTTTGAATGTTCTGACAGCAAATAGTCCATAAAAGACTGTGCTTCTGCTAAATTTGCCCCTTGGAGAATAGCAGCACCGGTAATACAGTTTTTATTACCGTCTTTGACTAAAGTTGCGAATAGATCGCGATTTTGCCTTTCCAGCTGCAATGCTGTGGAAAGTGAAACTACCGCGATCGTTTTTCTGCCGCTGCGAACCGCTTCAATAGCCTCCCATTCACTGGCCGTATATAAAGGCAGCTGGCTGTTAAAAGAAGCCGCATACTCCATAGCTTTAGCTTCGCCGCGCAGCTGCCAGATAGAAGTTATCATGCCATAACTCCGACCGCCGTTTTTAAAATCAGCCAGCGCTGTTTCTTCCCAAAGCTCCGGTTTCAGCAATTCATCCCATGTCTCAGGAGCATAAAGCCCCAACTCGCGCAGTCGGTCACGATTAGTCAAAAATCCTATATAATCGACATAAAGACCTGTCCAGCGCCACTGATTCTCACGCATTTCAGCAGGTACTTTATAGGCCTCCCTCGGCCTGTAGCTGCGCAGCATTTTCTGCTCTCCTGCCAGATAATATTCTTCAGGCGTACCGCCAAGCCAGACATCGAATTTTCCCTCTCTCAGAAAATTAAGCCGTTCATCCAAATTCCCTGCCGGCAAATGTCTGACTTCAACTTTCACATTCTGCTGTTTGGCAAAATCTTCCGCTAAAATATCTGTCATTGTTTCATTCAGGCTGCTGCAGATCTTGATACTTTTCTGTTCTTCTTTGATGTTACTGCTACAACCGCTGCAGAGAAACACAATTGACAGCACTGTTACCAGAATTACTTTCATAGTTCGACCGCCTTTTATGGTAATAAATTAATTATACCACAAGGGTACGCATTACCGCGAAAAATCACTATCATTGATCAAAATTCCCGTACAGCTGCTAATTTGAACTTAATTATTGACATCAGTGCTTTTTTTAAGTATAATTTATACGTTAGCTTAAGCTAACTGTTTGGGGTTGCCCGCTTCCAAACTTTTACACTTATCAACTTAACGCTCACTCGATACTGTGCTTAACAGCTCTCACGCACAGTTTTTTATTTTTCTCGAGTTAGCTTAAGCTAACTTTTCCAATACACTTCAAATCACATTAACAAATTACTTTACAAATACTCAAAATAGCCTCTGCTGTTATAGTTCAATGTGTTATAATTGATTATAGTTGATTTTTATTCGTCATTTTTATATTTCTACCGGCTGCAGCAGCAGTAGGTACATTTATCTGCGAGGTCTGCCATATGCCAGAACGTTTATTAAAATACTACCGCCCTTACCGGAAAACATTGTTTTTTGCTTTGCTCGGATCCGTTATCACATCCGCCCTTGATTTATGTTTTCCGCTCTTTATGCGCTATATACTGGGCGATGTACTGCCCGAAGGCAATCTTTTCCTCTTAGGGCAGGCTACGATCATCTTGCTTTTTTTATACCTGCTTAATTTTATAATCAGTTATCAAGTCTCAAGACACGGCCGCCTAATGGGTGCAAAAATAGAACAGGATATGCGCAGTGACCTTTTTCAGCATGTCCAATCAATGTCTTTCCGTTATTTTGACAACATCCGTATCGGCCAGCTGATTTCCCGTATTGTCAGCGATATTGCCGAGATCCGTGAGCTTGTTTTTCTTGGTCCTAATTACCTGCTGGTCTGTACTATAACCATGCTTGGTACTCTGGGAATACTTATTTATCTTAACTGGCCTTTAGCGTTACTGGTCAATCTGCTGCTGTTAGGAAAAGCTTATGAATCAGTTGCTACCAATCATGCACTGAAACAATCAGGGCGTATGATCCGCGAACAGGTCGGTAATCTTACAGCACAGACAAATGAAAGTCTGAATGCCATACGCCTAGTTAAATCCTTCAACAATGAAGAATGGGAAGAAAAACGCCTTGATAAAAACGGACAAGCTCTTTTACAGGCACGTAAAACATCGTTCGACCTTTTATCACGCCTGAACAGCAACGCTGTATTGTTTTCCAATGTCACTAATCTTGTTATCATTGTCGTAGGCGGCGCCATGATCGCATATGGTAAAATGCAGATCAGCGATCTGGTCGCCTTTTTACTGTATGTATCAATCTTTATCCGCCCCATCCTGCGCCTGACCGCATTAGCAGAATCCTATCAGAAAGGTATGGCCGGTTACCAGCGCTTTTGCCAGCTGATGGATACCCCTTCTGAAAATACAGATCTGCCCGGCGCAGTCGACTGTGGTACTTTAAAAGGCTCTATTTCCTTTAAAAATGTCAGCTTTGGCTACGATCCCGGCAAACCTGTTATTCAAAATTTTGATCTTGATATCGCTGCCGGTGAAGTTATCGCTTTTGTCGGCACTACAGGTGTTGGTAAAAGCACGATCTGCAATCTGCTGCCGCGTTTCTATGAACTTCAGCAGGGCGTTATAACCATTGACGGAATGGATATCCGCAATGTGACCTTAAAATCACTGCGCCGTAATATCGGCATAGTTCAGCAGGATATCTTCCTTTTCTCTGACTCTGTACGTGAAAATATCGCTTACGGCAACCCTCATGCCAGTATGGAAGAAATCATCACCGCTGCCAGATTGGCCGAAGCTGATGCTTTTATCAATCAGCTGCCGGATGGTTATGACAGCCAGCTTGGTGAACGCGGTGTTAAATTGTCCGGAGGCCAAAAACAGAGGATTGCCATTGCCCGTGTTTTTCTCAAAAATCCGCCCATCCTGATTTTAGACGAAGCGACTTCTTCCCTGGATAATGAAACGGAAAACCTTATCCAGGAATCACTGATGCAGCTGTCACGTAACCGCACGACCCTGATCGTAGCCCATCGCCTGGCAACGATCCGTCATGCCGACCGTATCGTTGTCCTCACCCCCAACGGTATCAGCGAACATGGTTCTCATGACGATCTGATGGCTTTGCAGGGAGAATATTACAAGCTTTATATGGCACAGTTCAGTAAAAGCCCGCTAAATTAAAAATAAAACCCTCGGATGAAAACATCCGAGGGTTTCTTTTTTCATATAAACAGCTTTTTAATTATTCGCGGTCAAAGATCATTACTTTTTCAAAATCAAGATATACCTTTTCTCCGTCGGCAAATTCTTTCAAGTCTGCCCCTTTGACGATAACGCGTACATCATGATCACCGACGGTAACACGGTAATCAACAGCATCACCTAAATAGAAGCGATGCGTCAATGTCCCTTCAAGCATACCACCGCCGCGGCTCATCGTAATATTCTCAGGACGTACAGCGATGGTAGCACTGCCGGAAACACCCGAAGTATTGGGGAAAGAAGCTGTAGTACCTTGCAGGTATACTCTGTCATCCGATACTTCACCCTGCATAAAATTGACCAACCCGATAAAATCAGCAACCATTTTGTTGGCAGGATTGGTATAAATTTCATGCGGAGCACCGATCTGCTGCACTACGCCTTTACTCATAACAACTACGCGGTCGCTCATTGCCATGGCTTCACCCTGATCATGGGTTACATAAACAACGGTAATACCAAGTGCTTTTTGAATCGACAGGATCTCAAAACGCATGCTTTCACGCAGTTTAGCATCCAGATTGGATAACGGTTCGTCTAACAGCAGCAAACCTGGCTGCGCAACCAAAGCACGAGCCAAAGCGACACGCTGCTGCTGACCGCCGGACAGCTGATGCGGATAACGGTGGCCATATTCGCCTAAATGCACGAGCTCCAGCATTTCATTTACTCTTTTCAAACGTTCCTCTTTGGGAACCTTTTGGATCTTCAGCGGATAAGCCACATTTTCAACAACCGTCATATGCGGCCAAACTGCATATGACTGGAATACCATACCGATATCGCGATTTTCCGGAGGAACAAATTTATTCTGCGAAGAAGAACTGACGCAGTGGTCACCGATATAGATCTCGCCTTCTGTAGCTTTTTCAAAGCCTGCGATCATTCTCAGGGAAGTTGTTTTACCACAGCCGGAAGGACCGAGGATAGAAACGAATTCGCCGTCTTCAACCGTCAGGTTGAAATCATTAACAGCCGTTACAGGCCCGAAACGTTTAAATACATGTTCAATACGTACTTGTGCCAATTTATTCCACTCCTTCTTTAAATTCCCACATTGCCTTTGGTCAGTTTGTTAAGGATCAGGTTACCAACCAAAACGATAGTCAAAATGATTACTGATAATACAGAAGCATTTTGTGTATCTGCATAAGTTTGCAGCTCGTACAGCAAAACACCGATAGTTTTAGTTTCTGCACCGTACAGAAGGAGCGACATCGTCAGCTCGTAGAAAGACGGCATAAAGATCAGGAACCAACCGGCGATGATGGACGGAGCGATCAACGGCATAATAATATCTTTACAGGTTCTGATCCAGCTGGCACCTGAATTTAATGCTGCTTCTTCAAGAGAAACGTGCACCTGACTCAGGGAAGCCGCTATTGTCCGCACAGACATGGTCATATATTTGACCAGATAGCTGACGACCAGAATCCACATCGACGAATAAAGATTGAGACCGAAATTACCGGAGAAGGTGATAACCAGAGCCAGGGCGATAACGATACTCGGAGTAGAACCGCCGATAACGGTCAGCAGATCCGGGAAGCTGCGTCCTTTGACTTTTGTTTTAACGGCCAGATAAGCAATGAACACTGAAAGTATCGTACCAATGGTGGCGGCGATTACGCCATACACGACCGAATTCCAGATACTCTCCATATACTGACTGCTGGTAATAACAGGCTCCCATGCATCAAAGCCGATATTCGACCAGGTAACTCCGCGCGACATACTCTTTAAAAGTGATGTCAGCAATATAGAACCTAATGGTAAAATTACTGCAATAAACGCATATAGACCTACACCACAGAAAGCAGGCCATTTCCATTTGCCAAGCTCTACGATATTAGGACGGGTACTCTTACCGCTGATCGTTGTATAATCCTTGCGACCCAGCATCCAGGTCATAAAGAACAGTAAGAAGTTGGCAAGGAACATCAAAGATGCTGCTAAAGCCGTGGCATCACGGATACCCTCATCATTACCCATGTAAATATAAGTTACGATACGGGTAGTCATAACCTCGATATTACCAGGCATACCAACAATGGCAGGAATACCGAAGCAGGAACCGGCAGCAATGAAAACCAACAGACCGCCTGCTAAAATACTTGGTGCCATCAAAGGCAAAGTAACATCGACCAGGGTACGCAGAGGGGAAGCTCCGGAAACACGTGCCGCTTCTTCGAGCGTCGGATCCATTTTTTCCATTGCCCGGGAAATGGTAATAAAAGCAAAAGGCGAATAAAACAGGGTCAATACCCAAGCTAGACCGCCCATAGTATAAATATCAAATGGAGATTGCTGCAGTTGCAGAATCCACTTAAAAATCGAATTCAAATAACCGACGCTGGGATTTAAAAGCTGTACCCAGGCAATCGCACCAACATAAGGAGGGATCATATAGCTGGCAACCAGTAAAGTCCGGTATGTTTTTTTACCGGGCATATCAGTGCGGCCAACAAGCCAGGCCAGCGGGAACGTAATAATAACACTGGCTACCATAACTAAAAGCGATAGCTGCACAGTATTGGACAAAGCACGCCAGTTAACATCCTGACTGTAAACATCAGCATAATTGCCGAAATTGATGGCTCCATTAACCATAATACTGTCATAAAGCAGTATTCCCATCGGGAAAACCACAAAATATAATAATAAAATAACGGAAACAGCAATAACTATGAATTTACTATTAAATCTAGGTAAAGACCCCACTATGGCTCCTTTCCCCGGCTTTGAGACCGGTGAAAAATCATTTACAGGATTTTCCTGCAAAGAAATTGGAAAACAGGGATCGTCAAAAACGACCCCTGATTCCTTAAAAATTGTTACTCAACAAATTTTAATAAGAACTATTCCATAACTCTTACGCGGAAAGCCTCTTTGATTTGAGCATTTTCTTTGGAAAGTTTTTCCCAGTTTACTTTAATAGCTTTATCAGAGAAAGTTTTCAGAGCAGGAGCGCCTTTAGGCGGCTCTACGTCACCGCGTACAGAGTGCATCCAGCCTTGAACAACTGCCTGCTGACCATCTTTAGACAACCACCAGTCAACCAGAGCTTTAGCACCTTCGGGGTTTTTGGTTGCTTTAAAAATAGCGATCGGAGACGGGATGATGATAACGCCGTCTTCAGGATAGGAAACTTTCAAAGGCTCATTTTTAGTATTAGCCAATTTGAGGACGTTTTCTTCCAAAATCATTGCAGCAGCATATTCGCCGGTCAGCAATTTGTTCTGAATAGCAGAGTTGCCTTCTTCAACGCGAATATCATTAGCTTTCAATTGGTCGAAATATTCCCAGCCATATTTATCGGCCAAAGCGCCAACCGCTACATAAGCAGTACCGGAAAGCATTGGGTTCGGCATAGCGATTTTGCCTTTCCATTTCGGATCGGTCAGATCTTTCCAGGATTTCGGAGCATCTTCGGGTTTCAGTTTATCAGAGTTATAAGCAATGATCATGTTGCAAACACGAACAGAGGACCAAGCACCGTTCTTGTCTTTATCAGTAATGACATCTTTCAGGTTCGGGGAAACATAATCAAGCAGCAAACCTTGATCCTGCAAAGTCAGGTAGTAGGAAGGATCAGCAACCATCAGAACGTCAGTGCCGATTTTGTTGGCTTTGATCTCGCCGGTAATTTTAGTGATTACTTTTTCAGTACCGCCCTGGAACCAGGTAACTTTCATATCAGGGAATGCTTTAGCTACATTAGGTTTACACATTTTATCGATGATATCAGGATAAATAGAGGTATAAACCATAACGTCGCCTTTAGGACCGCCTTTAGAATCTGCAGCTTTCTTATCGTCGCTGCCGCCGCAGCCGGCAACTGCTACTGATAATGCCAGAACTGCTGCTGCAGTGCACAACCATTTTGCTTTTTTCATTAAACATCCACTCCTTTGTGTTGTCATACTACCCTTAAAGTTCGCCCGGCTTTGTAAAATTCCTGCTTACATTAGAAAAAAAGTTTTACAAAAAATTAAAATTTATGTCACATTTACGCCTTATTTAAAAAACATTCCATTGTCAATCGACAATACGACACTTTTGACCCTATGGGATTTTTTGTGTCCCGCGATTATACGACTGCTAAAAAATTTAATTCCCACGCCGGCACATACGGATGTTTACGCAGATAAACCTTATATTCAGGCACTAACTGCCACATAAACAATGGCAGCAGGAAAATATCCGCATCGTGATGATAAGCGGCAATAAATAATTTAGGTTTATTACGTTTTATCTGCTCCTTTCCCCCTTTCAAAGCCTCCATCTCAGCGCCTTCCACATCCATTTTGATGTAAGTTACACGCTCATCTTCAAGCAGTGTATCAATATCGACAGCCTGCACTATGTGACGCTGGCCTGTCAGCAACGTTGACTGACGGCCGCCGCTGTCAGAAAAAGACAGTTCTGCCGTTTCTTTCCAAATGGCTCTTTCAAAAATTTTGATATCAGACAAACCACTTGCCTCTACATAAGCAGATAATTTTTTATAATTACGCCTATCCGGCTCTGCCGCAAAAATCCGATTATATTTATTATTCGTCAGCTGTAAAAATTCCCTGATCGTATCACCATTATAGGCACCTAGATCAGCATACGTTTCTTCTTCGCTCCAACTGAAAATACTCTGCAGGTCTTTTAGTCGCTCCGTCTCACTTTGCCATAAATAATGCAGTTTACCGCTCAGCTTATAATTCAGTGATGCTGCAAACACGTCTCGGGACCAATCATCAGCCAAATTGTTATATACCTGCTGCAATTCCTGCTGATGCTGCTGCAGCCAGTCAAACGAAACTGTTTCATCTCCGGGAAACAGCGGCAAATGCGGCGCTACTGTTTCATGCATTGTGCTCAGCTCCTGAAAGTGGTTTAAAACTGCAGGCGACTCTGAGGCAAAGGCAATAACAATCAGAAAATCACCCAGCCGATCTTTAACTGCGGTATAAGTCTCGACCATATGACCACGAAAAACCTGCCCGCGAACAAATTCATCACTGGCAAAAATACCGGCGACCTTTATTTGCAGTCTGTCACACAAGTCAATAATCTGGTCGGCACCGTTACCCATTCCATATAAAACAACAGGCTTGTCAGTCAGCTGCAAAATCTGCCAAACGTCCTGTTTTTCCTTAATAAAATCCAACATTTACGCCGCTCCCTTCTCTACAACTTTATTGTACACGAAACTTTACCTGCCGTCATACTTTTATTGCGTTAACTTTTACCATTCTTATGGTTGACATACCACCATCAAGTTTTATATACTATTATCGTAAACTTAATTTTAGTTTATAGTTAACCATAATTAAGGTGCTCTTTATGTCTACTTTTAAAATTCGTGAAATCAGTGAAATTGCCTTATTGGCAGCATTTATCGCCGTCAGCGGGGCTTTTAAGCTTCCCAGCTTTATTCCAGGAAGTGAATTTCAACTCTCCGCTCCTATTGCTGTAGCGATCTGCGGTGTTTTTGGCATCAAAAAATATCTGCTTGCAGGTATTCTGGCCTCTGCCGGCGGTTTACTCCTGGGTACGCAAACTATTTTCAACGTCCTTATTGCAATGCTTTTTCGAATAGTCGTTGCCTTATTATATGCAGTTTTAGGAAAAACCAAAATCTTCTACCTGTTATCAGGACCTGTCGCTTCCTCCGCAGCACGTCTTGCACTCAGTCTTTTTATTGGTAAGGCAGTCTACCCTCTGTTGGCAGCAGCTCTTCCTGGAATGATTTTCACAGCATTAACATCCGGGTTATTTGCTTCTGTTTTAGAGAAAACATTAAACCTGACAAAACGTGTTTACGAACGTTCTTGACCGCTACTTTTTCTATGCCTGAAGTCAAAACTTCAGGCATTTTTTATCCTGCTCTAACTATACTTGCCCAGACCTTTTTATAATGTTAAAATAGTACTGATAATATTTGCCGGAATATTCTTACTGCTCACTAATTTTCACCGGCTGTGTTTTTATTACACGATCAATCAAACGGCACTATTGCCAACGGAGGACTTGTTATGATTTTGCAAGAATCTGGAGAAAACTATTTGGAAACCATTCTGATGCTGCAGCAGCAAAACGGCAGTGTTCGTTCTATCGACATTGCAACGCATATGAATTTTACCAAAGCCAGCGTCAGCAGGGCTATGAGTATTTTAAAACGCGAAAATTACATTCTGATGGAAGCGGACGGCAACATCATTCTGACTGAAACAGGGCTCGCTAAAGCAAACGCTGTTTTGGAAAGACATCTGCTGTTGACGCGCTTTTTACGCGAAAATCTTGGCGTATCCGAAGAAACAGCTGAAAAAGATGCCTGCCGGATCGAACATGTTATCAGCCCCGAAACCTTTACCGGGATAAAAAAACTGATCAAAAACTCTTAACAATTCAAAGGAGCTGTTTTAACAATGATGAAAAAATTACTTCTTTTGCTTACTGTTGCCATCGCAATGCTGACATTGCCGCTGGCCGCTCATGCAGACAAAACGAAATGGACGAATCCCAATTACGATTTTAATAAACTTCACCGCATCAATTTGGTTTCCATAAGTGTAGTCGATCCTGTCGGCAGCAATTTTACTGTTGACGATATGGCGACCGAAAAAATAATAAGTGCTTTACAAAAAGCTTTAACTAAAAAAGATTATGTTTTTGATACAAGCATCGAATCAAATCTTTCAATTACCAAAGAAGATGCTTCCCAACTGACCAAAGATGCTTTAAGCGGCACTTATACAGATATATCGACCAAAATAGCGCCTGCTCCAACTGCTGATCTGAAAATAATCGCCCATAAATTTGGTTACAACAGACGGGTCATCCCCGCTCACGAAGAACCGCGTACCAGATATTACAAAGAAAAGGTCAAAGACAATAAAGGAAACTGGATCGAACGGGACGCAGAACGAACTGTTTATGAATATGTTCCGGCCAGCACTGTATATGACGGCTACGTTGATGTAGCTTTTCATCTTTTTGACCCTGCTACAGGAAAAATAATTTTCAGTCTGCGCGATACACGCAGCCGTACAGCAGACAGTGATACAACAAATATGTGGCAGCGCATGGCCAATGCTTTCGTTCAGGATCTTGATAAAGCTGCAAAAAAATAACTCTGCAAATTTCTAAACACCCTTTAAATAATTAAAGGGTGTTTATTCTTGTATACCTCTGTATCTTAATGATATTTTTTCCTAATTTGCTTGACACTCTATTCAAAGATGTTATAATTTAGTATATCAAACTGAATACGGTAATGCAGGTTCCGTCAGGAATAACAGAGAAGACCGGTTAAAAGCCGGCGCGGTCCCGCCGCTGTAAGATGGAGCAACGCCTATAGAACCACTGGAATATTCCGGGAAGGAAGGCCGAGCCATGAAGTCAAGCCAGAAGAACTACCTGCATCGCGATCTTAGTGACCTGCGAAGGACGGGGAAAGATCATGGGTCTAACCATGTTTTATCACCATCCCTAATATTTATGGATGGTTTTTTTATTACCTATTCAGAAAATAATCAGAGGAAAGAGGAATAATTTATGAAAAAACTGCTTTCAATGTTAGTTATGGCTTCAATGATGGTTTTTGCACTGGGAACTATGGGCGCTTCTGCCGCTGCTAAAGCACCGAAAAACGACAAGGCTGTCGTAGTAGTCAGCTTCGGTTCGACCTTCGACGACACCCGTACGAAAGATATCGGCGGTATCGAAGAAGCTGTTGCCAAAGCTTTCCCGAACCGTGATTTTAAACGTGCTTTTACTTCCTACATCATCATGGAACGATTGGAAAAAAATAAAGGCATCAAAGTCAACGATTTGCCTGCAACCTTAAAAGAACTGAAAAAAGCCGGTTATAAAGACATTCTCGTACAACCGACTCATTTGCTGCACGGCGAAGAATATGAGCATAAAGTCCTGACCACCGTTGATAAATTCAAAGGTGATTTTGACCGCATCGTTGTCAGCGATCCTCTGATGGTAGGTAAAAACGATTTCGCTATCGCTGCTTCCGCTGTTGCGACTCAATTCCCGACTCTTGGCAAAGGTGAAGGCGTTGTCTTGATGGGTCACGGTTCTCCCCGTGATAACAACCAATCCTTTGGCAACACCTACAAAATGCTGCAGGAAACCTTTGATAAAATGGGTTTACCGGTAGTAGTTGGCACTGTTGAAGAAGTGGATACTCCTAACGTGGACGAAGTTCTGGAACAAATCAAAGCACGCGGTTACAAAACTGTGCATATGTTCCCCCTGATGATCGTTGCAGGCGACCATGCCAACAACGATATGTACGGAGATGAAGAAGATTCCTGGAAATCCATGATCGAAAAAATGGGCGTTAAAACTGTAGGTCACCTGCAGGGTATCGGCCGCAATGCCGCAGTACAGGCTATTTATGTACAGCATGCAGTTGCTGCTGAAGCCGGTGTTCAAAGATAAATAATTACTGTTAGTCCAAAGGACGTTCTTCTAAGGAAGAACGTCCTTTTATGTTCTGGAAATCAGTACAAAAATATTACAGCGTTTTTATTTTAATAAAATTTTCTGTAAATTTGTTACCCTTTGTTGCTGCTGCTCTTGCTTTATGAGATATTAGAATGCTATACTTTAGTCATTGAAAGACATTATATATGAAGAAAGGGTGTTGCACCAATGGGTTTAGTAATCTCTGCTCTTGTTACTTTTTGGGTCGGCTTTCTGATCTACAAAAAGTACAAACCTCAACCGGTCTTATTCTTAGGCGGTATGATCTTAATGTATATTGCCGCCATTTTCGGTTACGGTACTATCTTACCGGCCAAAGCCGCTACAGGCTCTACTTTCTTTGATGCTTTTGAATTTATTCGCGCTACCATGAGTTCTAATGCCGGCAAGCTCGGTATGAACATTATGGCAGTTGGCGCTTTTGCCCGCTATATGGACAAAATCGGAGCTTCCCGTTCTTTAGTTCGTCTGACTATCCGTCCTTTACTGGCTTTAAAATCACCTTATATCGTTTTATCCGGCACCTGGGTTGTCGGTATGCTGATCGGTCTGTGCATCAACAGTGCATCTGGTCTGGCCATGCTGCTGATGGTCACCATGTTCCCAATCCTGATCGGACTTGGTGTCAGCCGTCTGTCTGCTACGGCTGCTGTTGCTACTACGCTCTGCTTCGACTGGAGCCCCAGTGATACCGGTACCATCCTTTCTGCTGAAACCGCCGGCTTGAACCCGGTAGTTTACTGGACTGACTACCAGGTACCGATCGTTTTGGTTGCCTTCGTTGTTGTCGGCACACTGCACTATTTCACTCAAAAATATATGGATAAACGCGACGGACATGTCGTCCAGCCGATGGAAGTTGAAAAACCGGCTGAAGATGATCCGGCTGACAGCGCGCCGCTCTGGTATGCGGTCCTGCCGGTTATTCCGCTGGCTTTGATCCTCTCCTTCAGCCCGCTGTGGATCACCTCAATCAAAATGAACATCGTTATGGCTATGTTCATTGGACTTTTTATTGGCGCCTGCTGCGAATATATGCGCTGGCATGACGGCAAAAAAGTTCTCGGCGACATCCAGACCTTCTTTGACGGTTTAGGAATGCAGATGGCTAACGTTATCACCTTGATCGTAGCCGGTCAGACTTTTGCTCAGGGCCTTCTGTCCATGGGTACTATCAATGCGCTGATCTCCGGCAGTCAGGGCTTTGGCTTTGGCCCGATGGCTATGATGCTCGTTATGGTCGCTATCATCACCTTCTCCGCTATCGTTATGGGCAGCGGCAACGCTCCGTTCTTTGCCTTTGCGGCTCTGACACCTGCTGTTGCAGCCCATACAGGTCTGCACCCGGTACTGATGCTCCTGCCGATGCATTTTGCGGCTTCTATTGCCCGTAACTGTTCGCCGATCACAGCAGTTATCGTTGTATCCTCCGGCATGGGCGGCGTTTCTCCGTTCGACCTGGTAAAACGTACCGCTATCCCGATGGCCGGCGCAATGCTTGTTAATATCGGTATGACCTTCTTCTACTACTACAGAGGGTAATTGAAATTTTGATAAAACAGAATAGCTGCCTGCGGGCGGCTATTCTTATTTTAGAAAGGATGTGTAAATCATGTTCATCTGCGACTGTCACTGCGACACACTTACCGAGCTTTACAAAAAAGGCACTTCCCTGTATGACAACGATCAGCACTTCGACATTAAACGTCAGATAGAGCTGGGCGGCGGTCTGCAGTTTTGCGCTATTTTTGTCCCGACCCACGAATTCCGTTACTACGGCGGACTGCGTTATACGCTTTCCCTCCTCGACAAATATAAGCAGGAGCTTAAAGCACTGCAGGAGAAAGGCATCGACGTGCTTCCCGTTTTAACTAAAGCCGATGCTGCCGACGTGCTCAACCACAAAGCAGCAACTCTGCTGGCTATCGAAGAAGGCGGCGCTATCGACGGCAGTCTGGAAGCTCTGCGCATGCTCTATGAGCTTGGCGTGCGCGCTATGACGCTGACCTGGAGTAACCGTAACGATATTGCCGACGGCGTCAACGAAGAATGCAGCGGCGGCGGTCTGACCACCTTTGGCCGTCAGGTAGTTGCAGAAATGAACCGTCTGGGCATGCTGGTAGATGTTTCCCATATTGCTACAGCGGGCTTCTGGGATGTTATCGAAACTTCTACCAAACCGATCATTGCTACCCATTCCAATGCCAAAACACTTTGCAGTCATCCCCGTAATCTCAATGACGACCAGATCAAAGCCATCAATGCCAATGACGGCCTGATCGGTATCACCTTTGCCGGACAGTTCCTGGAAGAAGATTATAACAATGCCTGCATCGACAGTGTGTACCGCCATATCGATTATATGCTGAACCTTTTGGGCAATGACGACCACGTCGGTTTCGGCAGCGACTTCGACGGTATCAGTCACCCGCCTTATAATATCCATGGCGTACAGGATTACAAACCGCTGATCGAATACCTGCAAAGCAAAAACTACAGCGACAGTACCATTGAAAAAATCACCCACAAAAACGTGTTGAACTTGTTGAGTAAGGTTTTATAACTGCAACCTAAAACAGCCCTGACAGAAATATTCTGTCAGGGCTGTTTTACTTTAGAAACACAATCTTTAGCAGCAACAGCTTAATTAGTTTAGATTTTAATACCTGTTCCCATAATCTTTACTCTGCCTTCTTCATCTTCAGCATATTTTTCTGGCTCCAGTGTCTGCTGCACAACCCGGAGATCATCGTCTACATGCTGAATATTGATCAAAGCAGCCTGATAAGCAGCGTCATTGATAACTGAAGGCCCAATCGGCGGATCAACTGGCGGCACCTCAGGTTTTTTGGCGTTAACTGTGACCGTTAACTTACCGCCATCACCAATAGTGATTTTATAACCATCCTGAGTAGAATATAACAGCGAGCTTAAATCGTATGTGCCAGCTTCCTTCACCTCTACAGCTTTGATTTTAGAGGCATCAAACTCTACTCCCATTGCTGTCAGTTTATCAATAATAGCCTGTGCTAAACCAGTATAGATATCGCCATCGGTTATCTCGACCTCAATATTACCGATGCTGACATCCAGCGGTGACAGGAACGCCTGTAACTGCGGCGTAGTCTGACCATCGCTATAACCAAGCCAGGCAGCCTGCTCGCCGCTAGCAGCAGCTCCCTCCATAAAAGACTGGTTAAAAGCTTCTGTTGAGGTATATTCCGCTCCATCATAATCATAATAACGCTGCGTAGAAGGATTAAAATAAAACGCATTGGTAATAGTTCCATTGCCAGCAGCAACAATACCTTTACCAATGGCTCCGTTTTCAACCGTCACTGAACTCATATTATAAGCATTTTTAATCGGACCCTTATTACCAGCAATGATACCACCTGCAAAGCAGGTTTTCGTCGAAGTGCCTTTATCTGCGCTGACAGCACCAGTATTATAGACATTAGTAACACTGCCAGAATTATTATTGCCAACGATACCTCCGACTAACAACTGCAGCGCACCCGCTCCTGTTCCTGCGACAACGCCTGTATTATAGCTGTTTTTTATTGCTCCTCCATTATTATATCCAATAATACCACCAATCCACCCATTGCCTTTAATTGTACCGCTATTATTGAACTTCTCAAATTCTAATGCGGCATCATTTTCCCCAAAAATACCGCCAGCATAACCTGCATTAGTCACATTTCCTGTAATAGCACCGCTGTTGCTGAGATTAGTAAAACTCCCTGAAGAATTCGTAGAGGAATTATGACCAATAATGCCGCCAGCATATCCTGTATTGGTCGCATTTACTGTCACCGTTCCACCATTACTGAGATCATCAAATTTTCCCTGAAAAACTTGGCCCACAATGCCGCCAACATACGAGAAAGCGCCGATTCCTGTTACTGTCCCAGAATTATGCAGTTCACTGTTTATCACCGCAGTGTTTTTGGAATTGTTGCTATAACCTAAAATCCCACCTACGTGCCAGGTTCCTGTTACCGCACCTGTATTTTCGGCCTTACTGACCTGTCCAGCGTTATTGCCGACGATGCCACCGGTTTTTGCCTGACTGCTGTCAGTAACACTGATGGCACCTTCATTCTTCACGTTCTCAATGACACCGGTTTCATTGTATACCTCAGAATAACTATTATTACCTGCTATACCGCCTGCATAGATATTAGTACTGCCACTGGCTGTAATATCTACTTTGCTCACAGCATCTTTGATAATACACCTAGCATTTGTCAGAACAGGAGTACCACTTACCCCAGCAACAGTACTGGCATTTGTTCCTACAATACCGCCAATGAATACAGCCCCTGATGTCAAATTGCTGGCTGTAATTTTGCCGCTGGTCTGCACATTTCTTACACTGCCCGCCAATGCACTAGTGATACCTAAATTATAACCAACCAGCCCGCCGATAGATTTGATTCCTCCGGTAAAATTATAGTCAATTCCGGACAGCTGCACATTAGCAATCTTGCCGGCAGATACCCCCAACAGACCACCATACTCAGCCGTACTGCTATTAATATACAAATTACTGATCGTATATCCAGCGCCGTCAAACACACCTGTAAAGCTCAAATCTCCACTGCTGAACAAGGTCTTAAAACCGGAACCGCTATTCCAGTTTTTTGTTGCAGTGCCGTCAATATCACCAGCCAGCATAAATTTACTAAACCGATTTGGTTCATAAGTTTTATCAGTTGAAATACTTTGCAGCTCATAGATATCACTGATCAGCATACAATCATTGATATTGTTCGCTTCGCTGCCATTAAGCTTCTTACCCATAAATAAGGTACTGCCTTTCTCCGCAGCTCCTGCACTGTAATCACGTATAGCACGCTCTGTACTGACACCATTTTCTATAATAGATATATTCTTCGTCCCGATCGTTTCATAGCCTACGTTAATAGTACCTTCTGCCTTAAGAATATAATTCGCCTGATCGGCAGCCGCTATTGCGTCTCCATTTTGTTTTTTTATATCAGCAGCATTGCCCAGCGAAATATTGGCCCCTTCTATCGTCACCTTATCGGCACGTATCGCACCCAGATTCAGTACATCAGCAGTAACTCTGCTCAGGTCGATCGCCGGCGTGCCATTAAAGCCATTGATGGCAGCGTCTGTCATTTTACCTGTGGAAGCATGCAGGCTGCCAACGTTGACAGCCGCACCCTTACCAAACAAAATGCCGTTGGGATTGAGCAGAAAGACGTTGACGCCTTGTCCGTTCAGAGTGCCGTAAATCTCACTTTTAGTATTACCGGTAACATAGTTCAGCACATTAGCCATATTTTTAAAGTTGACTGTTTCACCATTGGCGATATTGAACTGTTCCCATTTTATCGCTACGTTATTACTGCCTGTACCGATGATATCCATAACATTACCGCTGCCGCCGATATTGCCATTACTGCCGCCGCCCACTACTGCGCCGCCCTGCGGCAAAGCGTAAGCACTGCTGACAAACATCCCGCCGATAATCAGGGATAAAGCCAATCGTCTGGCCAGATAAGATTTATTATATTTCATCTTTCCCACTCCTCGCATTAGTTTTATTTTCCTTGAAAATCTGTCTAGAACAGTTTATAGGCCTGGAACCACAGGCGTCCGTTCTTATCCTTGTCCTCACTCTGGAATGCTTCACTATTAAGCTTGCGCGCATAATCCAACCGCAGATAATAATCTCCTGCTTTGGCATACTGTACGCCGATGCCCCAGCCTGCCAGATTGCGGTGTCTGTCGTCGTAACCTCTTTGCTCTACTTCGCCGAAATCAACAAAGGTCGCCAGGCTGAGATATGGCAGCGGCATGTTGCAGCGCAGTTCGGCTGTTGCCTGGTAGCCGCTGTCTCCGCTGGCCTCACCCTGCGGATAAGCTCGTACTCCGTTAGCCCCGCCCAGGCTGAACTGTTCGCTGCCGTCCAGCTGTTTATTCGCCAGCTGGCTGTGGAAGTTAAGCAGCAGGTCTACTGTATTGCCCAAACGGCGGCTGTGATTAACATCGCCGGTCAACTTATGGAAGCTGCCTTCTGTTTCGCTGTTAAAATCTTCGTTGGTAAGCTGTCCCCAATAGTAAAGCGCACTGTAGCCTGTATAGATGCCGCTGCCTCGACTGTTGCCGCTGATTCCTGTATGTACGGCATTACTGCTTTTTTTAGCGTTGTAACCAAACAGGCGCATTTCATCCTGCAGCTGACGGTTGTCGTAGCCGTAGACCAGGTCTAGTTTACTGCTGCTGGTATTAGTCAGGGGCGTACTACCGTAGATGCTGAAGGTTTTGGCTTTGCCAACTGCGTCCAGCAGATTGAAGTAGTCGCCCAGGGTATAATCCATCTGGCTGTAGGAAATACCCAGACGGCTGCCGTTGCCGCTGATGGGCATTTCATAACCAAAATTGTAGTTGCGCATATCTTCGTTGCTTAAAGTTCCGCCCACAGTAAATTTATCGCCAATACGCCCTGGGTCGTTAAGGGTAGTCTGAAAGCCGTAGCGATAACGGCCGCTGTATTTGCCGCCGTGGTTATCGGCATATAAAATAGTTTCGACGGCTTTTTTATCAGCGACAATGATCTCAAGGTCACTGCTGCCGACGCTTGCTCCTGCTTTAAGCATACCTGCGGCTCTGATGCCGGGCAGGTCGTTGAGGTTGTTGAGCACTGTTTCCAATTCGTTTGTTTTGATAGCGTCGCCGCCGTGCAGTCTATCTATAAAACTGCTGATAACCGCATCTTTCAGGCCAGATTTGCTATTTACCGTCACCTGGCCAAGATTACCCAGCAGTACACGAATTTCTACTGCTCCGTTCGCTATCTGCTGCGGCGGAATAAAAGCAGTGGCTACGGTGTATCCCTGCTTACGCAGGTAAGCTGTCACCTTATCGGCAGCCTGCTGCAGCTGGCTCAGAGTCAGCTCCTGTCCGACATAATCTGCTACCAGCTCCTCACAGGCTGCCTTGTCGATATTGTCAGGACTGGTAAAATTGATAGAATAGACAGTAAAGCTCTGCTCGCCGGAAAGTTTATTCCCTTCTGTCTGAACACTGGTCAGTTCTGCCTGCTGCGGTGTCTGCGCCTTGTTCTGTTCCAGCGCACGCAGATCACTGTTAGTACTGGGCAGTGCCGGTGCTGCTGCCGCTGTGGTGCAGCTCAAAAGCAGCGCCAGCGTTATTCCTTTCTTTTTCATAACTTTTTCCTCCCTTTTGTTGTCGAAATAGATCTTGAAGTTTTCTGTTTCAAAGCCTGATTTTATATCCTCGCAGTTATTACTGCGGCTGCGGTACAGAGTCTTCTTTAAATTTTAGTCATTGTTCATTAAATAAAAATCAGTTTTTATTTGTTTAAAGACAAAAACTTTTCTCATTATAATAATCATAGCTATTATAGCACGTCTGTACCCCTCCACAAGACATGCGAGAACTTTTTATCGACGCAGTCTGGTTTCATTATTGCCCGCACGTTTTGCTAGCCGCCGAAGCTGCTGTATTTTCACAATCTATAAAATTCTTCTGCATACATAAAATTGATTACGGCCATATGACGGAAAAGTACGATCTTCTTAAGCAAATTTATGCAAAAAAAATTAGCCCCTAGAAGGGGCTAAAAGTTTTTACGGCAAATTTTACCTGTTCACTTTTATATAAAAACAGACATTATCATCGGTTATCAGAAGTAATTTTAAACAAATATTACTATCAAAATAGCTAGTTTTAAAATTATCTATCCAGCTCCTGATAAACAAAACAGTTAGTCACATGGTCATTCACCATACCTGTAGCCTGCATAAATGCATAAACGATTGTCGAACCAACAAATTTAAATCCTATTTTTTTCAAATCCTTGCTGATTCTATCAGAAAGCGGTGTTGCAGCTGGTATATCCTCCATTTTTTTCCAATGATTTCTAATTGGAGTATAATTTACATATCCCCATATAAATTTATCAAAACTTCCATACTTTTCTTGTACCTTCAGAAATGCTTTGCCATTCGCTACAGCTGCCGCCACCTTAAGGCGGTTTCTAATAATTCCTTCATTTGCCAGCAGTTCCTGAATTTTTTCTTCATCGTAAAGAGATACTTTAACCGGATCAAAACAATCAAACGCTTCTCGAAATGCCTTTCTTTTTTTAAGCACAGTGATCCAGCTGAGTCCTGCCTGCATTCCCTCTAAAATCAGCATTTCAAAAAGCTTGTTGTCTTCATGCACAGGACGCCCCCACTCTTGGTCGTGATACTCAACATATATCGGAAGGTCACCTGCCCAGGAACATCTGATTTTTTCACACATATTTTATTATCCTTTCCAAACAACCAACATCCTAATCAATATGGCGTACTAAAGTTAAATTTAGAGAAAATTATATATCCTTTATCTAATCAGTATTATAGCATAAATAAAAATTCATTCCAGTATAAGCCTGTTAATAAAAAGACCTCCGAAAACTTTCGGCACTGGACTATCTCCAGAAAGACGAACAGTAAAATAAAACACCTCCTGTTGTAGAATAGAAACTACTATAACAGGAGGTGTTATCATGTCCAAAAATATATAACAGAAAACTTAATCGAACAACCTTAAACTTTTAGTGCTACTTGCATCTATAGGCAATAATGGTAACTTTACCTTTTCCAGGATACTTTTTTATTTCATATTTTCTGGGAAATGCTTCTATTAGCTTCGGCAATTTAATAAACCCGAAAGTTCGCACATCAAAATCCGGTTTAACTCTTTTTATAAACTGCCCGGCTGAACTCACATTTACATAGCCTTCATCATCCTGGTACTTGTCAGAGGCTATTTTTAATAAATTATGTATTACACTTATATCTTCTTTCGTAGCATCGACTGTAGCAGTTTCCAAGCATTCCTCTTCTATTTCTATTGCTTTTTCACTGCTTTCAGTTTTAGCCTTTTCTTCTTTTATATTTTCGCCAAGGTTCTCAAGAAAAATAAATTCATCACAACTGTTTCTAAAAGCTTCCGGTGTTTTCTTTTCACCAACACCCATCACATATACTCCGGATTCATGCAAATTTATTGCCAAGGGAGTATAATCACTATCGCTGGCGACGATAACAAATGCATCATAAATTCCTTTATGCAGCAAATTCATTGTATCGATTACCAACGCCATATCAGTCGTATTTTTACCTGAAACATAGTCAAACTGCTGCTCCGCTTTTATAGCTAAACGTTTCAACTCAGTTTCCCAGTTTTTTAACGTATCTTTTCTCCAATTACCATACGCTCTTTTTACAACGATACGGCCATGTGTAGATATTTCCTGTATAACATCCTCTAACTTTGCCAACTGAGTATTATCTGCATCAATTAAAAGTGCGATTCTTTGCAAATTTTCCATAAACCCCTCCTTAATATCTTCAATATGCTTATAAGTAAATACCCCTAAATCAGTTACTTATTCCCACTCTGTTCCGTGTTTGCTTTCACAGCTACTTTCCATGGTTTTTGGTGTCATTACCCGCAAAATTCCCACTCAATTTCGGAGATTTTTTAATTTGCAGAGGATCCGTGTACTTTTCATGTACTGCAGTTTCACATATCTCATGGGTATCACGGGTACTGCAAGTTAGTATCTCTGAGTATCATTATGCCGCACTTCGTTTGCTGTAGCAATGCATCAACCGGAGTACGGTATAATTGCAACGTTACTACAATTAAATATGCTACCACAACAAGGCATGGGCTTTTATAAACGAGGGCCCATGCCTTGATCTATAAAGTGTTTACACCAAAATTTATTATCAAAATTGAATAACCTATGGCGTAAACATAACGGGGAGTTTAGCAAGGTTCATTCGTTGGTGTTTTTTGTCTTTCTGACAAGCCTAAAGCATTATACTTAATTATTGCTAAAGAACTTTAGAGCAAATGTATATCCATTTCATTGTCATTGTATGCGTTAAGTTTTTTTATGTTATATCCCTTGTTCTTTATGGCTTTTCGAACTCGTTTACATTTGTCCCACTGGTTCAACCATGTTGTGTCAGGCAATAGAGTCTGGAGTTTTCTCCACCCATCTTCAGGATATAAAAGATTTGCCAAGCGATCATGAACATTAGTAACAACAAATGCAACTAAATCATTCGGAAATTTAGTACTGCTTCTTAGAATCAGTGGTAGGTAGAAATCAGCTAAGCAATTCTTTTGCTGAATACTTAAGTCCTCTAAAGTTATTTCTTCAAATGATTTAATTAAAATTTTTTCGGATACCTTTTCAGTGTACGGATCAATAATATCTAGTAGGATTACAACTTGTTGAATTGACAAAGTGCTATATTTCTCTTCAAACATACACGCAGCGGTTTTAGAATGTGCTTTACAGAATGCTACCATTTGGGCGGTGTCCCGATGAAGTAATGTTCTAAATTGGAGCAAATATTCCAAAAAAATTTGAATCGCCGACTCTCCCCAGAGCGTGAATATTTCACAGGAAAAATCATAGGAGCTATTATCAAGAATTTTATATGCTATTTTTTTGCTCAATGTGGCACTTTCTTTACATATTTTGAGGGAATCAAGTATTCCTTTCTGATAGCCTAGTGCCTGCGTCCAAATAGTATCACATTCAGCTAATGCCGGATTTAGCGTTATAAGCACACTGCACATGCCGTAATCCATGCCAGTGAACTCTTCGAGCATTTTGGCACTCAACAGATTTGCATATAGAGATAAATAGCGTTCTTGTATTTGGCTGTTTTCAATCTTGGCAAGATACTGGACCACTTTCTTTGCCCCATCCTTATCTAAGTCAAAGGAGTTGCTAACAAGAGAAATTAGTGAGTTTTCATTTACGGATATCCATTCAAACTTCAAAGTAGCTATTATTGTATTTGTATAAGATATTTTCTCGCCCCACGAGGTCAAAGCACCTTCAAAGTATAACTGCAAAAGCTTATTTCCAACGGATATTTTTTGATTAGAAAAGAGTTTTTCAATTAATTCTAAAGATTCGTAGAGGTTCAAAAAACCGTTTTTTCCGCACAATACAGAATAGAGCTTTATAAATGATGTTAGATACTTGAAGTCGCTATACTCATGCCCGAAAAGATTTCTAAACGAGACAAATGCTGACCACTTCCCATTTTGTATAATGTTGCAGACAAACAAAACCCATGGAGGAAATTTCTGCACCTCGTCTATGCTTTTCAAAACAGATATATTCATGCCTGAATGATACATCCTGTTTCTAAGTCCTTGGGGTACAAACTGCAAACAAATAGTATTTTCACTGTCGCTACGTATAGACATTGAGCCTGTAATAAAAGAATAGCTCGGAGGTAGTTCACGACAACATGTTAGCCAAAGATATAACAGCTCATTAAGGTATTCGTTCGAATTTTTGGAGATAATCATATTGGGAGGTTGATGACCGAGCATCACCCAAAGTAAATATTGCAATCTTTTTTTATCTTTTTTATCTTTTTTATTTGTAAGTTGGCTTAGAGATGTCATCGCCAATGGCAGTGAATAAGAATCGAAGTTTATATTAGAGCTAGGACGCACAAAAAAAGTGAGTAAATCATCCAAGCCCTGAGATAAATCATCGATATCATCTAATTTGAATAATATTGAATGTGTCCAGACACAACCTGGTCGACTCATTTCACCAGCGTACCAAGTCTTAGCGAGGACAATCAACTGCTCAGTTTCGAGAAAGTAGCCTGAAAAATAATCCTCAAAACCTTCTGCGATATCTGGACCAGATAGGTCACTCAATATATCCATTTTTCTTTTTGACGTCTCAGATAGACTAATGGAAGAAGCCAACAAGTGGTGGCCACTTGAATACCCATGTAGTGTTTGGTTTAGTGTTATGCTCATTTATTTTCACCTAAAATCAAGTAAAGCGGCAGAGTGATATCACTGCCTACATTTCCAGCTGCATCTACAACTAATATTCGTTCAACTGGAGAATTCTTTTCTAATAGGGAGTCTTTCTCGGCATAGTCAGCCCCTTGTGCGCTGACTCCCCAGATGTCATAATCTATAATATCTGGATTTGAGTAGCAGAACTGCCATAGCATATTCATATGAGTTGATAAAAAGGTTGCAGGTGTCATTTCGGAATTCGCTCGGATTGCTATATCCCATGCAGAAAAAACAAAACTAATCTTCGTTAGTTGCCCTTTCCTAAGATCCGATATAAACTGTAATAATTCAATCACTTGAACTTGCAAAGGATCATGTTTTTTTGGATCCCTAGCCAACGATGGTTCTGCTTTGTTATCCTGAATACATGTCATGTGCTCCGAAATAAGACCGATTGATTTCACACTATCTACATGGATAAAAAACAAAACTGCATCCGCTGTTTGAATATAATCTGCAAGTTCTTCCGATATAGATCTTTGCACATAATGCTTTTGAAAGGTTTCTCCAGACAAGTCAGGGAAAAACAATTCAAATATAGTCTCATCAGGCGCTTTTAGCTTAATACTAAGGTTTGTTTGTTCGTTGCTTGGAACCGTTCTGTCAAGTGGTTCGGCATCGACCCATTTTTGACTTAGTTGTGCAAGATACTGCCCATTATCTATTTTATCCAATTTCAGACTAGCTGCAAATGAATTACTATTAATTGTATGCCACAATGCCGCGAGAAACGTTGTTTTTCCTGCGCCGGGAAGCCCCATAATAAAACATTTTTTATTCATGTGTTGTACCTCTCAGCTTGTAGAACAGTTTATTAAACTCGGAATCTATTGGCTCATCAAACTCATACTGAGGACTGCTATGGAGATATCGCGGCTCATAATCCCATGACGACAATAAGCTTTCAAGGCCAAATCCCACGGTAAAAGATGAGTCGTGAGGCATTGCGGCAACCTCGTGAACTGTAACATTTTTAATATAACGAGTGATTAAAGACTGCAGTTCTTTGATTTTATCTTCAATAAAACAACTAATAGTAGAATCATCGCTTGCGCTAATGATATCAAATTTACTGATAACAAGCTGCACTTTTGTGGACACAGAATACAATCCTGCGTCAAAAATCGTTCTTATCATCGTTGAGGCTTCTTCAATAACGCCATTTCTTCGATATTTATTTGCAAGGCGTTCTCCATCAAGAATTACCGTTATTGAGTCTGCGTTTTTTAAAAAGGGCATTTGTTTTGCCAAACTACCTACATTGGCAATGTGTGCTTGGATTTCCTCTCCCGATAGATCTGCAAACAGATAATTAGCTATCTGCTTTTTGTCTTCATTAAATAAACGCAAATGAAGAAATATTTCTTGTACTCCTCGGCTGGTTCTTGGTGTAGTGGCAATCTCTTGTCTAGAATTGATTCTGGTATAAAAAGAACGATCTTCATAGCCTTGAATTGTTTTTGAGCCGGCAAACAAATGATTCTCTAATTTCTCTCGTTGAAACAACTGATATATCGTAGATTCGATAGTTGTTTTCCCGCATCCAGAAGGACCAACTAAAACAATCACTGCTGTGTTCTCGGATGCCATAACATCATAAGTTTCTTGCAAAGAGAGTGCACGGCCGGAGGGTAGAGGAAGAAAACCTGATTGGAGCTCATCTTCTTGTAGACTTTCAGAGTCCGAAACTTCGATGTCATCGCTGATCATGCTGTCTACATCAGTTGCGGCATCAGCTTCTAGTTCAGATAATATATTCGAATCAGTCTTAATAATATCTTCCATATCCTTACTCTCGATTCGTTTTAATTAACATGCATTCAAGGTACATCAATTCAGCCCAATCTAAAATGTTATTTTCTGTGGACGGAAAATCAAACCCAAGCCGCCCAGAAACAACGGGTTTCCACACATCGGGAGCGCCTATCTCCAAAGCGCATTTTACTGAACACAAAATAGGAGTTATTACTGCAGCTGAATCAATACAATCATAGCTATCAATAATTCGTTGCTTACTATTATTATCCAAGCTATCTACTAGTTCTGCAAGTGAGTATGTAGCCTTATCGCCTTTACACAAATCAAGCATTTTCTTAATAAATGATTTTGACGCATATGGCCCTGGCAATACACAAACTAGGTCTGCCAACTCTTTCGCCAAAACAAATGCCACGCTTTTTTGTGTTCTTTTTTTAGAAAGCTGTATATCTAAATCATTACTCCACTCTCCACAAATCCATGAAAGGATAGAAGACTCTTCACGATAAAGTTCCAGTTCCTTTCTCATCTCGCGTTGATTAGACACCAGAGCAGTAATACTTGATGCAATGGCTTGATACGCAGCTTCTAGATTCTGAATCTGGGTTTCATCCATTGATGGATTCTCTTTGAGGGATTTGGCACAATCAGTGAAGGGTTTCGTCGGCACATTCTTATAAACATGGGCAGCTTCTCTGCTTTTGGCCGACAAGCTGCCAAAACACCCGATAGCCTTTTCAATTATTTCGGGAAGAACAACATCAATATTATATTTTGATAAGCAAACAATCGAAAAGATAGCATTCAGCTGATAGTCTTTATTTTCCATTAACTCAGCCAATATAATGCCCGATAAAAGGCTAAGCTCCCGCCGATTATTTTTCGTAAAGGAAATATCTAGATCATTAAAAACCTTGACGAACTCTTGGACGAACTCCTCATTATTTTTTAATTCATAATACATTTTTACTAGCTCAAAAACATCTAAGTCTTCTTTTTCGATATACTTCTCAATTCCCTGCCAGCGCTGCTCAAGCTGCTCCGGGGATATTCCGAGCCCCACTCTGGAATAGCTTTCGGAAAAAAACTGTTTCATATGATCTTCTCCTTTTTCGATACGATTTCCATTATACAATCATATAGAGATTGAAGGGTTCCTTGATCCTTCGCACGCTGGATTGCAACATTTAATGTTGCTGCAATAGAACGTCCCTTGTCTTGTTCCGAGAATAGCTTAAATTTCTCGAGCAATTCAAATTGCTGAAAGACTGACAGTTCATAGAAATTATAAATTAACTCTCGCTCATTTACTGCTACTTTGGACTGTTGGTTTGCTTTGCTTTCAACAGCGTGGGTTTCCTCCAAGTCATCCTTTGGTGTTTTCTCAGATTCGTAGCATAGACAAGGGTCACTTAAATCTTGCCGCCTTTTACGATCAATATTTATTGTGTGATGTATTAATATCCCATTAGTTGTTGCAGATATATCGGGCTGAAAACGGTCGCGATTTTCTGATAATATTCGTGGATAGATGTCAATATTTAAAACTCTGTCGCCATCTATTGTTTCACTGCTAATCGTAATCCAGTTATATCGTGGGAACCAATCAGCCGCCCTCTGTGGGTGAGTAGCACCGGAAAACAATATAGCATTGTTTTCAGCGAGTTCGACCGATTGCATATGCATATGACCATATAACTGCACATCAGCTCTTTTGTTAATTCTGTCAATTATGTCGCTGCTAAATTTCCAGCATTCGGGAGGATGGTGACACATTAGCATAACCGCTGTGTCTGGCATATGCCTAGGGATTTGAGATTGGCCTATATACATAAGACGATCTTTGCTTTTTGGTACAAAGCATGAAGAAATACCAATTAAGCATAGTTTCAGCCCGCAATCTAATGGAAATTCTTTGCTCCAGATTATTTTTTCAGCCGAGATGTTGCAATTAAATCTGTTCGCAAACTCGTTATATTCTCGTAGTGGTTCGAACAAAATGCTGTTGTAGGAGCAATCGGTAATTGATTCTTCAAAGGCAGCGTCTGCAGCATCCAACAAGATCTGTTCATCAATTGTGTTCTGTGCTTGTGACACGGCTGGACTTTTATCCGCAATTGTTAGGTCTACATCATGATTTCCCGGAACACAATATATATCACTAGGGTTGATAGAAAAAAGCTTGGATATTTCTAATAGATATTCTTTTGCCTTTTCATACTCTGTTTTAGCACCGGAAAAAGCAATATCTCCTGATACTAGAATGCCTGATACATTTTCGAGAGCAATTTTAGCGTTTACATCTAAATCAGTAATAATCGCATCTCGCAACTCACGGTCTATGTCAGCGGGATTGTTACTCGACTTTACAAAGTGAATATCTGATAGATGAACAAAAGAGATGCTAGAAAAGAAATCACCACCTAGTTCTATATTAGAATCAATTTTAATTGTTTGCTATATTTTTTGGCATATTCTCCTATTTTCTTAACATTACTTGGCATCCTAAGTAAGACAGAATACACGCACCAAATGACTTTGTATCACAGGATTGCTAGAGAAAAATATTAATCCTTATAAATTTAATTATAGCTGTTTTTCCAAATAAGAGCAACCGCTGTTTCGACTAATTATACTAATATTATTGGATGACAATTAATAATAAGCTGTAGGCGTGTTTATGACATGTGTCACAAACACGCCTACAGCTTATTAACGTAAAAACCTTGAGTTTGCATTTGGGGATAGTGGCACATAGATGCTATCCTAAAAATAGCACTTTCGTTTGAATAGTGTAATTTTTTATGGAGGAATCAATATTATGGCATCTATTGTAAAACGAAACAAAAGTTATGCGGTTGTCTATACAGACACCACAGGCGAAAAGAAAAGGCAAAAATGGGAGACCTACTACAGTCTTGAGGAAGCTCAGCAACGAAAGGAGTTATTGGAGCTATGCTCAAATACACGAACAGAAGTCCGCCATCAGTGTGTACAGACGGTGGAACAATTTTTTGTACAATACGTGGAACTATATGGTGTAAGCCATTGGTCACTATCCACCTACCAAGCCAATTGCAGCCTTATTCGCCGTTACCTTAACCCAGCCATTGGCATGATGCGGCTACAAGAACTCTCCCCTCGTGTGGTGGCACAGTTATATCACCGCTTTGCACAACTACCACAACAGGGTGGTCACTGCCATGCACCAACAGGCAAAGCAATTACCACGCAAACCCTGCGCAGCCTTCATAAGCTACTGCACAGTGCCTTTGAGCAGGCAGTGCTGTGGGAGTATCTGGTACGAAACCCTTTTCATGGCGCGTCACTGCCAACGCCACACCCCTCTCCCCTTGCTTTCCTTATTCCAGAACAGGTACGACAGCTATTAGATAATTGCACCAACCCCATATTGCACATGGCCGTGACACTTGCCTTTGCGGGAACGCTGCGCAAGGGCGAACTGCTGGCGCTGACCTGGCAGGATGTAGATTTCGCCGAGGGCAGCATTCGAGTAAGTAAAACCCTGTGCCGGGTCAGTAACTATGCGCTGACTAAGCTACAGGGACGAGATATTCTCTATCAATTTCCATCCGTGCTGAGTACTGCCTGCACCACATTGGTGTTCAAGCGTCCTAAAACAAAAGCCAGCAGCCGGGTTATCTATTTGCCGGCCTCAGTGATGTCGGAATTGGAAGCCTTTAAGGCATTCTCGCCTGCAACTGAACTGGGACTCGTTTTCTGTTATCCAGATGGACGTCCCATCCAGGAACATACCCTAACCGACCGTTTTCACGAGGTGCTGAAAGCGGCTGGTCTGCCACAGGTAACCTTCCACAGCCTGCGACACAGCAGTATCACATATAAGCTGGTGCTGTCACAGGGAGATCTTAAGGCGGTGCAGGGGGACTCCGGCCATGCTCAAGTAGATATGATTACCGACCTGTATGGTCACATTTTAGAAAATAACCGCATGACCAATGCAAAACGCATGGACGAGGCCTTTTTCCAAAAAGGGTATAGTAAACAGGAATCGAACGCAAGACCTATCTCTTAGGAGATGGCCCCAGTGCATATATTCCCTATCAACGGGGATAAAGAAAATGCAGTTATATCAAGGCTTTTCTCCATGTTCTCTATAAACCTTGTACAAGCAAAATCAAGCAAAAACAAAGGATTTTAGCCCCCTATTGTTTGCACTCTGTTTGCAAAGGCGCGAAATTTGGCGTTAGCCAAAAGTTCAATTCCCGTCGAGACTTAATTATATTCATGGTATCGTGGACATAGTTTACCATACATAGAGGTTCATTACAAGAGGTATAGAGCCAGTAAAAGTGCCTGTTTTATCTTTTTCAGGAAAGGTAGAGCAGGCACTTTTTTTCATATCTAAACTTAGAAAGAAATGAGGTGAAATCATGAATACACAGATTATTGCCATAGCCAACCAAAAAGGTGGTGTCGGCAAAACAACCACTTGTGCCAATCTTGGAATTGGTCTGGCTCAGTCTGGGAAGAAAGTCCTTCTGATTGACGGAGACCCACAGGGAAGCCTGACCATCAGCTTGGGCAATCCCCAGCCTGATAAGCTGCCCTTTACACTGTCAGACGCTATGGGCCGTATTTTGATGGATGAACCAATTCGTCCCGGCGAGGGTATCCTGCACCACCCTGAGGGCGTAGACCTGATGCCTGCGGACATCCAGCTATCTGGTATGGAGGTATCTCTGGTAAACGCTATGAGCCGAGAAACCATTCTGCGACAATATCTGGACACGCTGAAGGGGCAATACTCCCATATCCTTATTGATTGCCAGCCCTCCCTGGGTATGCTTACGGTCAATGCACTGGCTGCCGCTAATAGGGTTATAATCCCCGTCCAGGCAGAGTATCTTCCAGCTAAAGGTTTGGAGCAACTTTTGCAAACTATCAATAAGGTTCGCAGACAAATCAATCCCAAGCTGCAAATTGATGGGATTCTGCTGACGATGGTAGACAGCCGAACCAATTTTGCCAAAGAAATCTCCGCTCTTCTGCGCGAAACCTATGGCAGTAAGATCAAGGTGTTTACATCAGAAATTCCTCATTCTGTCAGGGCTAAAGAAATCAGTGCTGAAGGAAAAAGCATTTATGCCCATGATCCTAATGGCAAAGTGGCTGAGGGCTACAAAAATCTGACGAAGGAGGTATTGAAACTTGAAAAGCAGCGCGAAAAAAATAGAGCTGGCCTCAGTAGATGACCTGTTTTCTACAGAAGAAAGTCGGCAAGACGAGCAACTGGAAAAAATTCAGGAAATTCCCCTATCTGAACTGCATCCGTTCAAGGATCACCCCTTCAAGGTCAAGGATGATGATGCAATGATAGAAACCGCAGACAGCATCAAAAAGTATGGTGTGTTGGTTCCTGCGATTGCCAGACCACTGCCTGATGGCGGTTATGAGCTGGTAGCCGGTCACAGACGCCGCAGAGCCAGCGAATTGGCCGGAAAAGAAACCATGCCTGTCATTGTGCGCGACTTGGATGACGATGCTGCCACAATTATTATGGTTGACAGCAATTTGCAGCGAGAAAATCTGCTCCCCAGTGAAAGGGCTTTTGCCTACAAAATGAAGCTGGAAGCCATTAAACATCAAGGAGCAAGAACAGACCTGACTTCTGTTCAAGTTGAACAGAAGTTGAGCGCCAGAGACCAGGTGGCAAAAGAAGCCGGTGAACGAAGCGGTATCCAGGTAATGCGATATGTTCGTTTGACTGAACTGATTCCAGAGCTTTTGGATATGGTGGATGAAAAGAAAATCGCATTTAACCCAGCCTATGAACTCTCTTTTTTGAAACCGGACGAACAGCAAATGCTGGTGGAAACAATGGACTATGAGCAGGCCACCCCTTCTCTTTCTCAGGCTCAGCGAATGAAAAAGTTCAGCCAGGACGGGAAATTGTCAGAAAATGTGATGCTTGCCATCATGTCAGAGGAAAAAAAGGGTGATCTGGATAAAGTGACCTTGAGCAGCGATACCTTGCGAAAGTATTTCCCCAAAAGCTATACACCGGCCAAAATGCAGGAAACCATTATTAAACTGCTGGAACAATGGCAGAAAAAACGCCAACGAGATCAGGAACGATGAAGGGAGAGCCTATGAAAGATATTGCAGCAAGGGAGCTGAAAGGCCACAACATTCTTGCAGTGGAGCGATTTTGGGACAGCACTTGCTGGATGATTGAGTTTACTGTCTTGCGCCCTACTGCTTATGGAGAACCCGGTGACGAAATGAGGCTTTTTCTCACAGAGGACGGGTATCAGTCAGCTCTGCAAAGCCAGCAGCGTCGAGAAATCAAAATTAAGAGATATGCTCATGTTATTGAGGGGCATATCCTCGACTTCAAGCCTAAAAAACACCGTCGTTCATAACCGATACAACGAAAGGAAAGGAATGAATATGTGTACTGTAAGAGAAATCCGAGAAGCTATTCAAGAAGATTGCCGCTCACAGCGTGATATGGAATCCACCGAGATTGACCGTGTTTTTCAAACCTTACCATTTTCTCAGGAAAGGGATCTGTTTGATAAACCACCAATGCCAAAACGCCCCTACCGACGCAAGAAAAAAGATACAGACAGACCCTAACCGCTGCCACAATTCTCTTATGAATTGCGGCTTTTTTCATACCTGAGAAATGAAAGGAGTGAAGTAAATGGCTGTTTTTCGTGTAGAACGCACTGGCGATTACACGGTTATGAGCAATTTTCATCTAAAAGACAAACGACTTTCTTTGAAGGCAAAGGGTCTCTTGTCGCAAATGTTATCTCTGCCTGATGACTGGGATTATACGCTGTCAGGACTCAGCTATATCAATCGAGAAAGCAAAGATGCAATCCGCTCTGCTGTCAATGAGCTTGAAACAGCCGGATACATTCGGCGCAGACAGACAACTGATGCTTCTGGTAAATTCGCAGCCAATGAGTATACCATTTTTGAGCGTCCCATCGAGGGAGAACCGATGTTGGATAAGCCGTTGTCGGAAAACCCGATAACGGTAAACCCGTCAGCGGTAAATCCGTTACCGGAAAATCCAACACAATTAAATACTAAGAAATCAAATACCCAAAAACAAAATACTCATGGATCAAATACCGATTCCATTCCCTTCCGGGAAACAGCGGCGGTAATACCGCCGGAACGGAAAGGAAGGGATGCGATGTCTGTCACAGAGATAGAAAATTAT
>OMAJ01000099.1_pt1 | contig 49018 bp, 34 predicted proteins | sample 1644631 | NCBI WGS metagenome assembly OMAJ01 (sample SAMEA103958133, study PRJEB25191) | human gut metagenome | biome: human-associated habitat [ENVO:00009003]; feature: intestine environment [ENVO:2100002]; material: feces | place: Germany | collected 2013/2015 | reverse complement strand
TTATGAAAAGTAATAAGAAACAAAAAGAACTGGAAGAAAGGTTAGCTTATTTAATAGATAAACCTTTCTTAACGAAAGAAGAACATGATGAGATGGTAAGAATTGGCAATGAGTTGCCAAAGTCTCCTCCTACTACGCTCTCTTTTAATATTCGCCTTGATAAAATGGCTAAATAATCACATATCATTTAAATTTTGAATCATGAAAAAGTGTAAATTGTTAATAACAGATTTAGACGGGACACTGATTGAGACAACATCAGGAGATACATTCCCTAAGGGCGTATGGGATATGAGGATCAAATTTGACGTGTTTGATGCTATCAAAAATTATGCTCCTGATGATATAGTCATCATATCAAACCAAGGAGGGATAGAAAAGATATTTGTAAACAGAGAGATGTTTGAGGATAAACTCAATTACGTATCAAGCGCATTAGCGGATTACACGGACGCATCTATATACAACTATTATTGCGACAGCAATGATAAAGACAATATCAATAGGAAACCAAATACGGGGATGATAGACCAGTTTATGGATTATGTCAAATTCACAAATGATAATGTAGATGAGGAAAATAAAATCGTATATGATACTATCCTGATGATTGGGGATGCTTCCGGAAAAGAAGGACAGTTCTCAGACTCCGATAAGAAGACGGCGGAAAACTTCGGGTGTGAGTATATGGATGTGGATGATTTTGTGGATAAGTATAAGGGCTGATAACAGTAGAAGGATAGGGTGATAATCGCCTATCCTTCTATTATTATGTAAATCCATTTTCGGATTACATTAAGCATCAATAGTATAACTATTTATTTATGCTCATCTTTCTTTCCTTGTTATCAAACATTCCATGCAAAACTCAGTTATCATACATACAATTGTTGATCTTCCCTCAGTAAGGTTTTTACCATTTTGGGTAAAAACTTTATAATAAATATCTTTAGTGAACCTATTATCACCAGTAAGCGCTCTAATAGCCTTGCCTTTATCAGAATGATTGCAGTGAGGGGCATCATATCGTGAACCGACCATATTTCTCAAAAACGCTCCTTTTCTTTCTTGACAATTCTTCCAGTTTAACAAATCCCTTTAATGTTATCATGACAGTCACGGCCTTAGCCTCCCAATATTCATCACCGGGATCAGATCCATATGTAACTAATCCAGAATTACGAGCGGACTGATACGCTTCTATCCTACCTCTCTCGTTCCTAAAAACGTATTTCAATTCCTGTAATAACGGATACATGTTCTTAATTCCGATATAATAGCCAAATTGCTCAAAATACTTTGATGATTCACGGATAAGGACACCTTCTCTTGGAATAGACCTTTTAAACATATCAATTACCGGTTCATTCTCCTTTATAGTATCTATAGCCGTATTTAATTCGGCTTGGACAATCTTCTTTTCCTCCTCGACCTTGTTCTTGGCTTCTAGTGCCAACATAGCTTCCTTCTCGGCCTTCACCTTGGCCTCATACTCATCAGCCCATGCTCTTGCGGCTTTAGCCGGATCAGAAAAGTCGGGGATGCGCAAACAATGCTTTCGATTATCCTCTAACTCTTTTAAGGCTCTCAGTTCTTTTTCTTTCTCTATAAAATACCTTCTGGCTATCTTTCCTTTATCATTATTTTCTACCATGCATAGCTCTTTAGCCATATCTATTAATAGCAGATAATCCGTTTTAGCAACTATCTGTGTATCAGACTCCCCCGTTTCGGGGAGTCTGTCATTCAGTAAGTTACCTAAATAATCATATTTTATCAACACAAAGTCTTGATTTTCAATAAAATCATATTTAGATATACGATCTTTTATCCATGACGTAAAATCCCTCCTTACTTGAAGAAACGCATGAAGGAATCTTGCGTCTACAACCTTGTGGTTGTTATTATCTACTACCGGTATTAATATGTTTAAATCCATTTCGTTGGATTCGGACGTCAAAATTCCACTACTATTCTTCGTGGAATCATGAAAAAGATCTACATTTGCATTCATGAATAGAATGTTTATTCCCATCCGTCCGGGATGGATAGATGGGAATGCAAAAATAGCCAATATGATTGTTTTAAGCAATCTACTGGCTATTTTTTTGTCATACTATATCGGCTATCTTCCCCTGTCAAAGTACCAATTAGCGTCCTCCCCGGACTCATCCTTATCCCTGCCTCCTAAGAAGAATCCCATCGTCATGCCGTTGGTCATCAACCAGTAGTCGGATGTCTGTTTAATATCCCTAGCCGTCTTGATATTATACCATTGCTTACCAAACGAGAACTTCATGAGCTGCCTCCATAGCTTGCTCTCGCCCTTATACACGCCGGTCTGGACGGTAGCGAACGGATCCCAGTTCCGGGGATCGGTGAGATCACCTAGCTTCCGGGCCGTGACCAGCGGGTCTTGTAACATATCTATAGCGTTAAGCTCCATGAACGGGGATGTCTGGGAAGCGATCTCATTGATCGTCCTGAATCCTATATAGGTAATGAACTGCCCGAACCAGCTATCCTCATTATCCTCCCTATATCCCATCAAGGCCCTTCCTATGGCTATCATCGTAGCGAATACCGCCATATTGATAATAGATCTCTTGATATTAACCTGCTCATAAGGTGTAAGCTTATCATATTCCTCTTTAAGCACGTCATACGCCTCCCCCATACGACCCTCGGACATCGTATTATAGACATTCCCCGCCAATCGCCATAATGTCCTCATATATCCTTCCTCGAACTGGTTGGTCTGGAAATTGAAACCGGCTTTCTTATATGCCCGCTGCACGGCCAATATAAACCATCCACGATGAGGGAGCACCATGTTAAGGATAGCGTTCCGGCTAGCCCCCACCCGGTTCTGCTCGTTCAAGGCGCCGTCGCAAATCTGCACCATACTTCTGACCCTACTAGATAATGTAGGTATGTATCGGTCTATAATATCCTTGTTAGCCTCGTTCTTAGCCACGATCTTCCCATCCTTAACATCTACCATGTTCCACATAGAATAATCCCTTAAACGCTCCCAATCGCGTTTAGCCTCGTTAGCGGACATATTCCTGTCCTTCATCATCATCTCCTTGAAATTGGAGTATGGCCAGAACTGACCCTCGTATAGGCGGGTATCATCCATGACCGAGATAATAACCTGCGGATCCAACGGGGAGTTAAGAACCTCCATCATCTTAAACGGCAGGTCCCGGAATAAGGTTCTCCAGATCTTGTTGTACGCCGCCGATCGTACACGGTTGCGGACATTAAACACACCTAGGGCCTCTCCAACGACATATAGCTTGTTGGTACGGTTTATGTCCCCGATCTCAGACACGTACGTACTCAACTGCTTCTGGGCTTCCCCATAGGCGTATTTCATGGAATCCTTGCTTATATACTGCCCCACCATACCCTCCAAAAGGAAGTTGGCCTGCCCGGTAAGGGCGCCGGTAGCCGCGACGAACGGGGAGAAGCCCAAGTTGGATTTGGATACGAACTTAGTAAACATAAGAGCTAGCTTATTAAGGTCCACCTTATAGCTTCCTACGTTCCATTCTATACGTTTGTTATTTATCCTGACATCATAGATACTGGCGTTAACCCAATCTTGAAACATCCTATAGGCATGCGTTGCCTCTGGGTTCTTACCGCCGTCGTATTGTGTCTCCAGCATCATGTTCCTGTATCCCATGACATCATCCAAAGCCGCTCTCTTATGCTTGTAAGCGGCTGCTTGTAAGGATAACATGGAATAGGAGTACGCGAAATCATGAGATACGTCATCGGCATTCTCTAGCTTACTCAGATAGTACTTGGGGATCATGCGATATTTGTTATCGTTCTCATCAAGCTCTCCTAGGTCTTGCCCTTGACCGTGTATAGGGTCATCCACCCTCTCGCCAACAATATCACGCACGGCGTTGCCGATGGCCGCCTTCGGGTCAACCCCGGCCTGCACCATCCTCTCCACGCCGCCCTTGGATATTTGTGGTATCTGGTAGATGTTCCTGAACCGCTCGTCATAATCCTCCATAGCCTTACGGCTTATGTTAAGCAGCTCCTTCCTCATCTCCCACTTATCCTTATTGATCGTAGCTTCCTCCCCTTCGTTGGTAATACCGTATTTCTTGAAAAAAGCCTCGTTCTTGTACTTATCAAACCTAGGCGTATGATATCCATAGCCCAGATCGGGATTATAATTAGGATTACGGAAAGAACTCTCGGCATCGGCCTCTTCTAGCCACTGGTTATTGATCGATAAGTCAATCATATTAATATCGAACCCGAAACGGGATACGCTCTCTTCATTTGATATACCATTTTCCATGGCATCAAAGAACTCGGATACCTTATACGTACCGTTATTTATCTTTCTAACGAAATCAGAATATCCCTTGGGAGAGTATTTTCTCATATAAGGATATAGCCGAGTTCTGGCGTACTCGATAAGTATACTATTAGCCTTACCCATAGCTATATCATTAGCCAGCTTATCACCGAAATCAGGACCGTATTTCTTTCTAAAGAACGCCACCTCCACGGTTGTCCATGACGGGTTCTTCCGGGACAGCTTGGCGGCCATCCTATCCACCTGACTCCGGGAGCGGGCGGACATATGCTCCTTGGCGAACTTAATCTCATCCATGCCCTTGTCGTACGCCATGGCGTCCCTTAGAGCGTTACGGTAGGAATCCGTGACTCCACTCTCCACCGTATCAGGCATATCCATCTCAATATCCTCAGCGGAAGCGGCGGCGTTAATAACGCTCTTGGCCTCGGCCAGACGGTCGTATAGCTCGTTTATCTTCCTTAGCGACGCCGACCCGCGCAGCCTGTCGAAATCATATTCCCCGTATCTCGTGCTATCCCGGTACTGGATAAGCAAAGGTCTTAACTGATCGTTGATCTCATTTATTGTTGCCATCGCCTCCTCTACCTTCTCTATCCTTGATGATGATACAGATTTCTCCGTGATCTTATCAACCAGATTCTCGTAATAATCACCCTCCTCGGATCCCCACATATCCTTAGAGAAACCAAGATGACCGCCAGCTAGCAGGAACTCGAACGCCGCCTTCCCACCCTCGGATCGCTCTATGCCTCGGAGAATCTCCTTGAACTCGGCGGAAGCCTTACGACCCTCGTTGGTATTCCCGAACTCCTCGGCCCATGCCTCATCCCATGCCTTGATCTCCTCTGACATCATCAACGCCTCTGATCCCTCTTCCTTTGGCGTCCCGTCAGAATACCACTCGCTCTTAGCTATGGCTCTATCGCGTAAGATATCCAAATAAGATCTCCATGCTATAGGATCGGATTGGAATGCCGACCAATCCACTTTCCCGTCTTTCACGAATTTATCCATAGCCACATATCTACTCCTGCGGATACGGGACATGAAATCGGACGTGGCTTGTGATACCCTACGCCCTAACCTCTCCTCGACCTTCTTATTGACATTCTCTATCTTATCATAATACGCTTGAACCATAGGCTTCTCACGATTCTCATCCAACCACCTATTTATCGTATCCAGATATCGTTGCTGATCCTCGAATGTCATGGCCGAGATATCAAAATTCTGGATACTTGGCTTGAATATATGATATACTTCCTTTGTAATAGGCTTATCCCCATCATACCCTACGATATCATCACGAGTCTTGACCTTAAGCCCCTTATCAGATAAAAGTGTGTCGATAAGTTGTTTCTCGGTCTTACCCGTAACCTTTTTAAGATCATATATATCAATAATAGCTTTCGCCTGCTCTGTCCGGTATAGTAAATCGTATTTGGCGAAATCACGGGACGAGTCAAGGTAATCAGAGTTCTTACCGTTTATCTTCTGTATAAGATCCTCATTATCCTTTATCCCCCATCCACGCTCTTTCATCATCTTGGTCATCTTATTGATATTAGCCACACCCTCAACATGAGCATCGTTATAAGCCTTGGCAAGACGTTGCCCTAACATGCCTAAGATAGCGTTCCCGCTATGCTCCAATGTTCCGAAAAACCGGGACATGACATTGATATCCTTATGGATGTTATTTATCAACTTCTTTATCCCATCCCAGAATCTTTCCGGGATATTAAACATCCGGAGCTGTCCATCCAGCCAATCCTCGTTACGATCACTACGGAGGGCGTTTATATCGGACATAGATGTCTCAGCCATCCGCAATATATCATCCATATCCTCTACCATACCAACCTTGTTGTTGCCATAATAATCCGACGCCTGATTATTGACGAATCCACGAAGATTCCTAATTAACGGTACTATCTCCCCATATACGTTATCGATAACCTGTATCGTCTCATAATCCAATCCCTTGTCGCTTTTACGCAAGCTACTGGCAACCGTAACCAAATACTCCACCTCAGCCTTGGCGGTCGCTATGACACTCTTGGTGGATAACAGGTTGTTGTTTTTATTAAGCTCACCCCCGACTTGTCTCACCTTCTCGCCTATATCACGAAGAAGGGAGATACTCTCACCGATCCTCTGGCTTTGGCTTGATCTCATCCTCTGCAATCTGGTGTATAGCCTTTCCAATGACCTACCGTTCTTGATCAGCTTATTAGCCACGTCAACGTCCGATAACGAGTACATGAGATGATCGCTATCCTTTAGCAGAAGCACGTCAAAGGCGCTTGGATCATCAGCTAACGCCGACTCCTTTATCCTGTCAAGTACCTTATTTAAATCCGATCTTTGGCTGGAGAAGAAATTACGTATAGCTCGTACCATCCTGCCAAACAAGGAGAGCTGGGCGTCCTCGGACGAGGTCAGATCCTCTACCGCCTGTTCCATGCCCGGCACGAACCGCTGGGCCAACGTCTTACCTAGGATCTCCCGCTTCACCATCCGATCCAGCTCCTCTCCTTGGTATTCCTTCCCATACACCTCATAGTAACGACCAGCGAACTGATTCCATAACGACGTGCCGACAACAGAATCCAGCACCTCGTCAATCTCCTGTTGGTTACGATAAGTATCGACCAAGAAATGAGCCACCTCCTCATTGAGATCCTCTACCGTAGCCCCCTCAGCCAAGGCGATAACCCCATTGGCCATGTCAGATAAGGCCCTAGCCGAAGGATCCACGCCATTACGCATCTTATACTTATCCATATACTCAGACATACCCATCACACGGATACCTAACGTGGATAAGATATTGGTGATATCAGTCCTATTCTGGAGATCCTCCGCCTTCTCGTTCTCGATAACCCCACGGACATTGCTTCCGTACAAAGCGTTATCCTCCATCATCAACGACAAGGCTAGCTCCATGAATCCATCATACTTGTTATTAAGCTCCTCAAACTTACCTTGCCTTAACATACCCTTGATCTCCGATCTGCTTACCGTAACCTTCTCCCCGGACGTAGTGATAAGATCAAGATCATTACTTATCTCCGTATCAAAACCTATAGAACCCAATACATTCATCTCGGAGGACTGACTTCCAAATCTATTCCTTAGCCTAGACAAGGCATCCATAGCGTTATAAATCTTAAGACCATCGGAGTTGCCGGCCCCGGTGAGATAATACCTATCCCCCAGCCTTATACGATCACCGCTTAACATACCTTTCTTGATAAGGTAATTAACAAAACCTCCACGGGTGCTTATATTAGAGTCTGAGCTAACACCAAGTACCGGGATGAATGACTCGCTGTTATTAAGGGTTATGGAGGAAGAGCCAAAGGAGATGTCAGCTGTACCGGACGGGACGTCGCTCTCCTCGACACTGCCGGCCAAGAACCCGGCCTCGACCCGCCCGCCGGACGAGCCTTTTATGGCGTTGGCGTAAGTATCATATACCTTGCCATCATCCGATCTAAAGAACAGGCGAGGCTCACCGGAATCATATACCAATCTTGAAGATGGAGGCGTATAATTCTCGATATCATTTAAAGGCAAGACATTACCAGAAAATATGATCTCACCATCTATATTTCCACCCTTCACCCTGATATTAGGTCGTTGTCCAGTAAAAGCGCTTTCCACGGCCTTCCATAACATACGGGCTGTCTCCTTAATATCTATATTCTCCCTGATAGCCCTTATATCATCCCATGACGCCTCTTTCAGTATCGTATCGCCAATATTATCCTCGTTTATGGAATCCAGATCCACCTCCTGTACCGTGGATGTATCTACCACCGCCATATCACTAACCTCACCTACCTCTCCGGGAGTAAGATAAGCCACGACATTGTCGCTATTCCCAAGGCTTCTGGCCAACGCCGGGGCATCCATATCGCTTATGGCGGACAAGACCTTGGCTGACATAAGCTGCCCCCACTCGCTGGCGCTAAGTCTGGCGCTTATGGATCTGGCGGCCTCCTTATTCCTTGGCACGGATTTCGTCCAGTTCCCGAACTTAGACCTGAACTTATCGTTATAAATAGTCATATAAGCTTCAGCGGCCTTATTAAGGTCACTTACGGCGGCTATACCCGCTATCTTATCAAACAAGGTGGATACCTCTCCGGAAGGGGTCAAGACACGGGTTATCTTACCCTTACTATTTCTTTTAATTACACAACTTGACATAACTTCATGTTTTTGACAAAGATAAACAAAAAGCCCCCACAAATAAGCGGAGGCTGATATTCTTGTGTTCCTTATATAATTTATGGCTTAATCCGTATTCTTACTATTGATGAACTCACTAACGCAATCACCAGCAAAGCCGGCTATATATGCTGCGTGTTCATCCTCTCCAACCTTAAAACCAAGAGACATATTGCAAAACTGACATACGCTCATTGCTATATGGAATGACTCGTGACATATATTTCTCATCATTAAATCATCGTCGCTCGAAAAATTCCAAAGTATGGCGAATTTATCGTCATCATCCCTATCCCTTACCAAATTCGCGAAAGACGCCTCCTTATCCATATCATCCTCATCTCCCCATTTCCCCTCGTGTTCAGGCTCCATATTTTCGAAACGATCACACAATGTCTTATAATCCAACCCAACCGTGATAATCAACTTCAACGGATATATCACGAAATCAAACTCCATCTCTCTCATAATTTCTTTAATTTTTCTACAACCTCAAAACACATCTTACACTCAATCCTACGATACAACTGCCTTACGCCATCTATCGTAGTCCAATAACGACCACCCTCACGGTGTAGGAACTCGCTCATAACCTTAGTGTCAGCCACATCATGTAGGTCGTATGAGTCAAAAACATAACTTACATATATCGTCAAGATCAAAATAAGTAACCTTATTATACGATATACAACGGATTTGTCTCCCATCAGGAATCTGAACATCGAAAACATTTATCTTCTCCATATTAAAAAACAGAGGGATGCCGATCCCATCACAGACCGGTATCCCTTATAATAAATTAGCGACGAAAAGCATGGTGATGGACATGCGCCACAAATGTAATTACAAATTTTGTAAAAACAAAACCAAAAATCAAAATCCTACTGGTAATGATATAAATTCAGCGGGATCCTCTATAACTTGAATAGGCCCTCTATATTGGATGCGAGAGCCGACATAAGCACTAGAACTACCAGAATAAGTAGAAGTACCGAAATAAGCGACGCTGCCCTTACCACCGGCAGAATAATTAGAGCGCATAGCAACAGGCCAACCAGAATTAGCCACACTGCCCCAGTCACAGTAATGTGTAGTAGAGGAAGCACTTACTTCTATAGGAATCATATCTCCATGTTCACCCCAATATACTTTGCTTATATATCCATTTCTAACTGATCCACCTACATCTACTTTACGATAACTAGCGGCAGGAACTTTATCTGGTTCAAATCCATCATAAATATAGTAAACAGAACCATTAGAATGTATTCCACTCATACATTCATACTTACCTCCGTAGAAATCTTCTATACCTAAGAAACTAATTTGAGTAGAAGTTTTTCCATTATTATTACCTAATGAGGACGTAGTACCAATAGTTCTGGTATATGAGTTTTCTCCATATCCTAATTGACTCATTTTTTGAGGATTTCTATTAGCATATTTAGCGTAGAATAAATGAGCTATTTTGCAGTGAGTTTCGTAATCAATAATATCAAACCCATCTCCCAATGCGGTAGCATAATTATGAAATACTACAGAAGTTAATCCTCCAGTAGATTGACCTTCCTTCTTAGACCATAATTTACTATCAATATTTACGACCTCTGTCACTCCTACCAAACATCTTCTGAACAATCCGACATTCCCCCATTCAGTAATATTATCATCTAAGTCGTTATGAGTTAACGTAATTTCATGAACAAGGTTTGGGATATTATTAATGTCGCTCAAATCATACTCTCCTCCCTTATGACTATATCTATAACTAGGGATATCGGTCATCCACTGCCCCATACTACCGTCAAGCGAGGCGGGTGTCACGCCATCATGGAACAACTCGGAATTATTCTCGTTAAGATAACATATGGCGACCCCGGTATCCGTTTTCTTCACCAGACACCTTCTCCCCTTGATCCACGAACTATCGCCACAAGAGTCTATTAACGAATCGGGATTAGCGTCATCTATTTTAAACTTGATCACATATGGCGTAACCTTAAGACACTCGCACGGAGCATCGCTTTTCAAAACCCCATATACCCGATTGTCGCTAGTCAGCCATCGTTTGCCGTCGCTCGTGATATAAGCCTGCCGGCATCCCTCCTGATTCACCGTGAGCGTCTTCTTAACACCTTTTGGAGTTGTTATCTCCAGCTCAAGAGTCCGATCAAGACCGTTGTTCATCACCGAGCCAAAGGAAACGGGGGCGCTTCCGGCCCCGGACCCCGGACTGACGGTAAGAGGCTGGTCCGTTACCTCGCCTACCCCGTCCTTCCAATTAATATTCAAATCATTAGCCATAGTTGTATTATTTTTGTTCTATTGCAAAGATAGCAAAACAAATAAACCCCAACCGGCTTTAGTCGATCGGGGTCTGAGTAAGCGAAAAGAAACTGATTATCGTCCCATCATTCTCAATACAGTTCTAGCCGCAGCTTGCGCCCATGTCCAGCTGTCATTAGATGTTACGTTAACCGTCTGTTGAGTACCATTTACATCCAAGTTAATAGTCTCCTTGTCAAGCTCGATAGTAGAGTCTCCAGCGGCTTGCGTTACCGTCACGTTGGCTATCTGGCCACCAGCGGCAGTTACCTTCAATGTAGCTGTCAGTTCCTCGATCGTGACGTTGGCCGGTACGTCCGAGATCGTGATGCTCCAAGCGAACTCGCCAGCGGCTCCGGGATCGTCGGCGATAATCGCTCCGTTAGCCGTAGTCTTTCCAGCCGCCGTGTAGTTAGCCGGGAGCTGTAACGTAAGCCCGTTCTCCTCAGCCGGCGTGACCGCGAACGTAAGCTTAGTACTGTTAGACTTACCGGTGATGGTAACATTACCACCTGTCTTTTGTACGGAAGCGTTAGGGCTGTCTGATCTTACCACCTCAGCAGCCGCTGCCTGATTAACTACCAACGCCTTCTTAGCCCCGCCGTTCGTGGTGACCGTAAGGTTGATAGTGCGTTGAAGACGACCGGTGTGTTTATCACCGGAGAAATTAACCGCTTGATCTCCTGATCCTGATACCGGGTCTACGGTTACGAAACCGAATTTTTGTGATGCCATACTTAAATATATTTATAAATGTCCTTTTATTATGCCAAAAATAACTTATATAATGTTAGCCATAAAATATGGGGGGGGGGTAGATAGCACTACGACTACACCCGCTCCACGTACAGACCTATTAAATCCTGTAGATTATGGCTGAGAGGAGTTCCGCTATCCCTAGTACACTTATACACATCAGCGTTCTGAATGTAATACTTATCCTTGAATATCTCCATTGGAGGGAAATACGGGATAGGATCCCCTATAGTACCGGCATGTTCCTTATCAATAACCTTATACAAGGAAGCCGTATTTAGTCCGGGTTCCCATTCCTTTGATAATGTATGTTGTTGAATAACCTCATAAAGGATATCCGTATCGTCCTTCACCACCCTGAGACAGAATCCGGCATCCACCGACAACCCGAACTCCGCCCCTTCTTGTCCCCATATAGGGAATAGAACCTTAACATCCAGTTTCTCATTAGAGGATAAAGATATAGTCTTGTTATTAACCACCATTCTGGAGAATCTGACAACCACTTTCTGAGGATCGGAGACATCTTTCTCCTTTGCCTGTTGCCGGACATAAGTCATGGTGATATTTACCTTATCTGGATAGCCGGACTGAGCGTCAATAGCCCTCACCTGCTCTACGGTAGTGGCTAGATTGATCTGCTTTTGCTTGTCCCCTAACGCCGACATAAGATCATTATCATACTTATCCATCATCCCGATCAAGATCTTGCCTTCCGTCATATCAAACTTCAGACCCATGATCGTTATCTTACCAGCTATAGCCCCATCAGCCAAAGCGTTACGCCTATCATATTCAGGGATATAGATATTTTGGTCATCCAAGAAAAACTCATGAAGATTATTATTCTCATAAGTCCTGATCTCCTCATACTTAGCCGATTTCTCCTCATTAAGAAGCCTTGAGTCATCCAATTTAGCCTCGATAATCTCCTTAACCGTAGCTTTAGGATTAGCCTCCTTGAACGCCAATTGCTCCTCCCCAAACTCTATCCATGGGGCGGGATTCCCGTTAATGTAATCATCATAACTATAGCCCTTGGCGTAATTATCATCAAGCGGATCGTCCTGAACTAATTGATTGGGATATATTTCCCTGTTTATATATACGTAGCTCATATCTTATATCATTAATCTTGTTCTTTAACGGCGATACTATACTTACCTGAAGCGTAACACCAGATATTTATCTCGAAAGGCTTGTTAGCCGTAGTGGTTATAGAAGTACCACTCATGCTTACATAAGCCCCGGAGTTGGGTATAGCCTGCGTGAAGGCCGCCGACGGGACGCACCTGATCATCAGCTCCTCCCCTATCTGCATCCCTGACTGCACGGATAGGGTGGTAGCGGCTGATAACGTAGCCGTGATACTTCTCTTGCTAATAGGCAGGTTAGCTAATGTCGTGACCGTATTAACCCCTATAAGCCTGTTCATGGTCTTCTTATCGGCGGCCGCCATCAAACCGTTAGTAGACTCATTGGCCACGGCATATGTCGTGTTAGGAGGTGTAGCCCAAGTGCCATCTCCACGCATGAAACTGGATGTACTGCCATTAAGCTGTCTCAACAAGCCGTTAGCTGTAGTAGAGGCTAATCCGTATGTGGTATTGGTAGGTACGACCCACGTTCCATCGCCACGAAGAAAAGATGCCTGCTTGCCAGCGGCCGGAGCGGGTACCAATCCCGCCGATCCTGCGGCTGAGGACGTTGCTCCTCCCATGTTACTATATGTGGTGTTAGGAGGAGTTTGCCATGTCCCATCACCACGAAGATACTTGGCTTGCGCTCCGGCGGCAGGTGCGGGGACCAAACCTGCCTTTCCCGCCGCTGAGGCAGAAGCGGCTCCCATATTGGTGTATGTCGTGTTGGTATCCGTCCACGGAACATTCACATACATCTTACCATTTCCGTCAAGAGCTACCGGATAATTCTTCCCATTAGCTGAGTACCCGATCTTAACAAGACCCAGATTATCGCTCGTGGCCTGTGAGTATGTAGTGTTATTGTCAGTCCAAGGGACATTGACGTACATCTTGCCATTAGCCAAGAGCACAGCGTAGTTCTTTCCATTAGAAGCATAGCCGATCTTAACCAATCCTAAGGTGTCGGCCGTGGCTTCATTATACGTTGTGTTATTATCCGTCCATGGAACGTTGACGTAAGCGTTGCCGGACGAATCCAGTTGCACCTTATAGTTCTTCCCGGAAGTCGTATATCCCACCTTAATACCGCCAAGAACGGTAGCGGAGGACGTGGGAGGTGTGAAGGTACTTGGTTTGCCCGTAACCCCTGACCAAGGCACGGAGGAAGCCTGACTGGCCGTGTAAGGCTCATACCCATCCTCACTGTTTAATTTAGACTCGTCTTTTATCAGATACATCTTACCTGTAGACGTGACCTTTACCGTATCACCACTTTGAACCGTAGCGGTGGTAAGGGCGAATCTAGCCGTATCATTAGCTACCACGACCAATCTCTCCAAAGCCGCCTTAGGTAACCTATCTATGCTGATGGTTCCGGACGCGATCTTAGAGGCATTAAAATTGGCCAATGTCGTGGAGATAGTTACGTTGTCTCCGAAGTCCGATGAGACACTACCGGTAACAGCCCCGGACAGCGCTATGGTCCTAGCCGCCTGTAATTTCGTGGCGGTAGGGGCATTATCCGTCTTAAGAGCATATTTGGTAAGATCAATATCATTAGCCTTATCCAAAAGCTGCTCTATCTGATCACCATTGTATTTACCTTGAAAATCTGCCATATTACACTTATTTTTTGCTCAAATATAGTTATATACATAAATACCAAGAAATCGAGGGGAGGGGGAGATACGGGTAAGTGTCAGAAACTGCCGTCCCCGTGCAGGAATCCGCTACGGAATATAATAGCCTTGTCTTTAAGTTTCTGGACAGAATCCCATTCCCATTCACCCTTACAAGGCTTAACGACATACTTATTCCCCCATGTCTTAAACTTCCTCTCTATAACAAACATCTCTGGGTCTTTTAAGACATGGAAGATACTTCCGACAGGGAAATACTTATCAGTCCTCAATATAACACGATGATGTTTCTCGTCATATTCAGGATCGCCTACGATACGTGCCTTATAAAATTGGAAATCATTTAACGTCTGATCCACTGGCTCTATCCAATAATACCCCTTACCCATTGCAGTTTGTATTTAATTATCTATATTTGCGGTGTAGTAACTCATAATGTTTTAAGTGATTTTCAACCAAAGGGAAAGGGTGTCCGTGAGGATGCCTTTTTTTCATTCCCGCCCACCCTACCATGACAAAAAGATCTACCTCGAACAAATGTAATCATAATAAGGCTACGATCAAAAAGAAACCCTATCGGTATTCTATTGCCGACAGGGTTCTCCAACGTTGTATCAAACTAAATCATATCACTCCATTTGATTGTGTCACCGACGAAGCACCGCACCGCCAGATACCTTACGAACGCCGTCCCTTCCGGGGCGTCAGGGTCTTCCAGATAAGCCAAGACAGCCTTGACTATTTTCTGGTCGCAATCCAATACCTTAGGAAAGTAGTCGCTATAGAACATAGCGAACAGGTATTGGATATCTCCCCAAGTGGCGTTATCAGGTTTCTTGGCCCCGCATTTATCGAACATCTGCTTAGCGTCCTCCATCGTCCATCTTCTCTTGGACCCGTCGGCGTTAAGCATCTTGTCAGCGGCTTCCCTAGCCAGCTCCTTGGAAAAGTGATATCCATGGGTGTCTATATACCGCTTATAATCCGGGTCATCGGCGTCTGCTCCTCAGTAGTAACGACTCCTGCGTCCCCTGCGCATATACGGCTCGGTACCATCGAACTCGTCACGGATGCCACGCTCACCGAACCATCCCCTGCGATACATCTCGTCCTCACGTTCATGGAGTCTCTCGCGTTTCTCAAGCTCACGCTCGTCACGTTCCAGCTCCCTCTCGCGTCTTTCAAGATCACGCTCACGGCGTTCTAGCTCATCCATTCTGCCGTCATGCTCCTTGCCATAGTGGTCGTATATTCCACCACCATAACCCATGTAAGTCCCATCCGAACGTCTGCTACGTCCACGGCCGCCTCTACGATCGTAGATCTCATCATCGTAGTCCTCATCGTGACCGCCGCCTAAATCTATAACTCTCATCTTAACCTAATTTTTTAATTAACAACTCTTTTAGCTCATCGAAAGAGGATCCCATCCTATCGACTTTCTCCTCAAGATTCTTGATCTTCCGGTCTTGATCCTTAGTCTGCTTAAAAGCCGGATTGATTTCCTCAAGGATCGAATCACAAGCCTCTAGCGTCCTCCTATGCTTATCGATACTATCGAGAATATCGGAGCTGGTTCTCTTAGCGGCGTTAAGCTGGTTCATGATCGGATCGACCGAGCAGGCCAAAGTTATGTTATTGGACATAGCGACATCCCTGCTCTCCGGTACGACGTAGGTCATGGAAGACCCGTTTATCTCCACGGTAAGGTCTATCACCCTATCCTGTAGTTGCTGATATTGCCCCATCTGACCCATCTGGGGTTGCTGGAACCTAGGCTCGGACACGTTAACCACATTCCCCATCCTGAACACCGGAACATCGGACGTATCCAGCGTATATACTTGAAATCCTTTCTTTAAGTCTCTAAACATATCTCGATTTTTAAGCGGGAGGGAATACCCTCCCATTAGACATCCAATCTAACCTATTCCTCATCAACAGTCGTCTCCGACGCCGAGGCGGAAGTTGTAGGCACACAGCAATCCATGAGCCTCAATACACCCCTTACCTTGTTGAAATAAACAAGGCGTTCGGTGTTGTTAACCATAGCCGCTCCGGTCACAGCCACGTTGATCGGATTCACCACAGCCACGCCGGTTACCGGGCAGCATGTGTCATCACCTACCGTGGATACGGTGCTGTTCGCTGGAATAGCTATCTGTACTGGCAATGTCTCGCCTGTTGTCGGAACCACCTGCCGGATTTTCAGCAGCAGAAGGCCCTCGCATGGCAAGGACAGCCATATCCTTGGGTTGATGCCGAAGATGGTGTTGGTAGTAGTCACTACCACGTTCTTCGTGACCAACTCATAAAGAGACCCTATTTTAGAAACACAAGCCATAATAGCCTCCTTCCTTTATAGAGTTAAATAGCGGCGTTTCCGTTGTTGCAGCATCCATTGTTGCACCCACATCCGTAATTACCTCCATAAAATGCTTGACCCCATCCATAAGTCTGGTAAGGAGAGCATGAAGGATAAGCCGGCACAGGGGTAGGTCTCAACTGGTTGATCAAATTCTGAGTCTGTTGCTGAGTCAACGCGGAGGCTTGGTAAGCCGACCTTTCATCACGCAACTGATTGATCGTATTCTGCATCTCACGCATTTCCAATTGACAGAATTTATCATTAATCAAGGTTGTTTGAGCATCAATCTTAGCGCTCAAGATATTGAACTGCGTAGTAGCCTGCTCACGATTGTTTGTCAATCCTTGGTTGATGTTACTCTGAAGAACATTGGTTTGCTCTAACGTCCGTAATTGATTGTCAAAGCCTTGCTGCGTTATCATATTTTGAGTAGCGCACGTACTCTGGTTAATCAAAGAACTCAAATTGCAGCAGCAAGAGCTAATTTGATTACCGATCTCACAACCTTGTTGCTGTACGGCGTTAATAACAGCCTGAGAGGTCATACCTACCTGACCAGCCACCTTATCGATAGCGCCTTGTACGTTACAGATAGCGCTTTGCAATTGAGTGGTAGTACAGTTCAAGGCGTTAGCGATCTGCTCAATAGCGCTTCTGTTACCCTGGATGGCCTGCATCAACAACTCACGACCATAGTCGTTATTCAATTGAGCGGGAAGACCATTAGCGCAACACTCATTACCATTGCCAAAACCATTGCCAAAGCCACGACCGCCCCATAACCAGAACAGGACGATGATCCACAACCACCAACCGTTAGCCCCGCCGAAACCGTCTTGGTTGTTACGGCCGTTCATCAAGGCCGCCACCAAGTTCGGATCCATCTTATTTCCGCCTATCAAATTGGCGAACATCCCCGGAATCATAGATAATAAACCGTTAGTGGCGCTTCCACTACCGGAACCCATACCGTCTAACAAAACGATTTTGTCTCCACTTGTACCCATGTCTATTTATTTTTGAATTAATAATAACCCCACCTGATGGCGGGCGTTACAAAGTCCAAAAATTAACAGCCCTAAGATCGTGATATGTGTCATCATCAAAGTACTTAATGTCTTGTAAATGGGATTAATAAGAACCGATACAAGACAAAAAATCCGGAGCGTATCACTACGACCCGGATTCATCGCAAATCTATAAAATCCAATGTTTCAATGCTCGAAAGAAAACGTCTCACGACGTCAAAGAGAGATTAACTACACGAAAAATCTCGCATCAACTTATTTGTATTAGCAGTGTATTCATTAACTATCTTACTGGATGAGGGATTATCCTCTATCCTTGACAGGCGGTTATCGTCACTCCTTACCGTAACGTCACCCATCCTTCGTACCATGTTTTCTTGATATGATGATGGATCGGAGTATATAAGATCATCAACGAACCTGTATATCGCACCATCAACCGTCTCACCTACCTTCTCATATAAACCAGATTGGAATGACACGAAATCATCATACCTCCCACGAGCCAAGAACGAACCGTCCGGTCTCACCTCGACGCCGCCGTTGACCTCCCGGAGCAGGCCCGGATTCCTTTGGTACAGATACCTGTAAAACCCGGCATCCATCATCCTATCCTGACTATCCAGATAGAAAAGGTTTCTCATGCTACTGTCACCGGACTCGATAGCCACGTCAAACAGAAGATCCCTTACCTGACCTTCCGGCAACGACATCTCCATGCTTTTTAACGTACCTCTGTCATGGTGGTTCAAAGATACGTTATAAAATCCATTAAAATCAAGGAAACGTAAGACATTATTATATAAATCCGATTTTTTTAACCTTTCCTTGATCTGGATCTTCCTCAACGATGTACAGGATTTGATAAAATCCCGATCCTTTCCCTGCCTAGCCTCGTATCTCCTGAACTCCCGATCAATATCGACATCATCCATCTTAGGGGTTACGGGATGCTGGTATATCAATCTGGTAAGGATCATGTTCTCGGTATTCAAGGATGAGATGTTGGACATAACCAGCTTCTTTATGTTATCCTTGACCACGCCAATATCGGAACGGGAAGCCCCGGCGGGAACCACGCCAGCCGGCAAGTACGAGGGCCGCTCTATCCCGATATTGGCCAACATCTCATAGGCCTGATCGGTGTCGGTTATCGGGGCCGTGTTATGGTACGTATTCCTACCCATATACAACATGCTCCTATCATACATATCGGAAGGGGATGTATTCCCGGACCTTACATACACCATCCTATCCCCAGTAGAATAAGTATCCTGAACCTCGTATATCGGATTCCCTTTTCCTGTTATCCTATCAAGATCGGAGATAAAGCTATCGTATACCGAATTGCCGGCCTGTATGGAAGACAACATGACGTCCAGCGACGCCATAAGATCACGGATATCCTCCGGTCTGGATATAATCATCTCATCGCTGATCGCCTCGCTTATATCCACACCCATGTCGGCAAGATCCATGGCTATGTCATGCAGACGTCCGGCAACGTCCTTGATGTCCTTAAAATCATCCATATCGATTATCTCCCCAACCTTATCCCTTAGACCCTTCATATCCTTAGGCATACTGATATACGGTGTGGTACTATTGAAGTACGAGTCGGTAATCGTATTTCCGTCCTGACTCCGAACCTCCATACGGGTCATATTACGATACGTGTCATACATCCGATCTGCGTAATCCTGATCCTCCTGATACCGGAGTGCCAAGGAAGGGTATGGGATGGAGGCGAAAGCCTGATCGAACTCCCGGCGGTCACTGATACCGCCTACCGCCTTCATGATCGTATCCCTTACCTCTATTGGATTCAAGCCCCTTCTCTTTCCTAACGAGTCATATGTATCCTCATATATCATATAATCATCACCAAGGCCTGACTCGGAGGACAGGAAATACATATCCTTCTCATTAAGATTCCCCTCAGACATAAAATCGACAATCCTCCTCATCATATCCCTTACCCGCTCATACTCCGATCGGTTAGTCATGATATTATCAATCTCATCAGCGTCATACATCCCAGATCGCTCAAGATTGTACCTATTGAGGAATATATCACCGCCGGAAAGGAAGTTAGATACGATCATATCATTAAGATCATTGATATTATCAACACCCAAGGAAGTAAGAGTATTATTAATATCCTTAACCTCATCGGCCATGAAATTGCCAGCGAAATAGTTCTTCCGCTTGATAAAGGACATGACATCATCATACCTAGGTTCCCCGTTACTATCCAGATCATATTCTGATGGCATGGACATCCAATCGCCAAAGAAAGACACGAAGTCGGGGGAGTAGGCCGTACCCCAGACCGATAAGGCCTGCTTCTGGTCGCCAAGCACCTCCATCGCCCTTTGGTATAATCCGGATGGTTGGTCGTTCGGGGCAAGGACATTATCTACCCTACCCTCCTTATTTTTTATAACATAACAAGATCGTCCCATTACTAAATCGTTTTGACACAAAGATAGAAAATCCCGCCTACTCTCACGAGCGGACGGGATACTAAATAACAACATAATAACAAACCTTATGTTTACTCTGAAAAGTACAAATCATTCTGCCGATCCTCACGGACAGGCAAAAACTCAATCCTAAATTATAAAAAAATGGAGTTTATCGTTTAGCGAAAAATATCTTTATCTGATCTACTGAGAACCCTACCCTTTAATTCCAAGAACCTAGACATCCATTCCCCGGATATCTTAGACACGATCCACTGGAATCCCTTGGGAGTTACATAAACAGTGTTAGTTCCATAAAACTCATCGTCATTACGATATCTATAACGAGCGTAACCACGATCTATCATCCTTTGGGAAAGCAACCACCTCTTACCGGTCTTAGCGAAGAACTTATTATCCTCAAGCAATATACGAAGATTCTTCTCAGCTATATCATATCCATGAGCCTCTAGCTTTTCCCGAACCTCTCTGATCAACATATCTGTCTCTTGGGCTATTTCGGCTGTCTTAGCAAACTCAACCATAGGAGCCTGTTCTTTGATGATGTTATCAGATATCCTTTTAGCCTCTAATGCAAGCTTAGCTTCTTTTTCAGCCCTTTCTCTAGCTTCCACCTCATCAGCATACATCCGTAAAGCCTCCGAATAGCTAGATGGTATTTTATTTATCACTTTATGAAAAACATCCCTGTAAACATTAAATACAGATCTAACCTTTCTAGCTATAAAATACTCCATACAAGATATAGAAATCATATAAACATTTACAGGTCTTCCTACTGTCGTATTTTCGCCATTTGTGGCTAAAATCTCATAATCAATACCTTGCATAAACTGATCACTACTTACTAAAGCTCTAACAGCTTTCTCCTTAGCCGAATAAACCAATGGCCATACATCATCTAAATTAACAGGGAATTTATCACCAAGTTTACTTAGATTTAAAACCTTTTCAAAATACGATCTGATAGATAAGTCATCGCTCAAAACAATATTACACATAATACAAAACAACAAGGGCCGTTGGCGTCCGTTATTCCACCAATAGCCCTCATCTATCGCCTACGCCTAGGCGAGTTAATATCTTCTTATGGTCCAATAACGGATGGACACCGCAAATATAAGACCTTATTTTGAAACTACAAACAAATAGGAGATATTTTTACAAAAATTGTAATCTATCATATTCTCTCACCATACAAAGCGATTATATCTATCCTCCATCATCATCACCACCTTCTTGATATCAGATAAAGTTAGTTTCTTTATCTCCATATTCCTGCTATCCATTCTGACAAAAGAGTTCTTGAACTCCTGCTCGGTTATAGCCTCCAACCTAAATAGATTGTATTTTATAAGCAACTGGCTTACGTCAAATATCAGGATATTAAGATCAATATCATCCTTCAACTCGTCAAGAAGATCACGCATCATGGCTTTGATAGCATCGGTATCAAGTTCCAGTTTCTCGGCCTCCTTCATCAACTTCTTGATAATACCATTGTGCTCGATTATGATATTAGCGTTATCGTCATCGGTAGGCAGAAGTACATCCATCGTACATTTTATACCAACCTTATCACTAAGCCTTTTATTGAACTCAGTCATATAGTCAAAAGCCTGATCCCTGCTTAAGGCGTATGTATGATCAAGCAACTGCTTTTGTCTGACATCGACAAAATAGTTACTGGTGTATAACATCATCAAGACCTTTACTCGCTGGATGCGTAGGTCTTGCATAATTTTCCGGTGTAAAAAAGCATCTAATTGCATAATATAAAGAGTCCCCACCGGGGCCATCACACACCCGACAGGGACCAACTTTTAAATATCTTACTCGTCAGGTGATGGACTGACGCCGCAAAGATAAGTCAAGATATTTAATTTAGCAAGGATTTTCCGCCTCGTTTTCTCCGGATACTACGTTACCGTCGGAAACCAAAGACCTATCCTCAGCAGCCTTCGCGGGCGAGGCGGACCCCGATTGGAGGTCAGACGGGCTGCCGAACGGGGTCACAACCTCCTCGAAGAACGTCTCATCCCTCCTGATACTCATCCTGAACTTAGGGGCTATGAAAGGATCGTTATTAAGATCGATGTTGATCGTAACGTCATTCATCAAAATATCCTCCTTAGTCCTGGAATCGCCTATCCACCCTCTTACGTCAGTAGTCATAGGCATCTTACTAGCCGCTTCCTTGACAGCCCCTAGCCGTTTCTTGATAACATCCACGTCTCCCGTCAACGGAATCATATATGTCTTATTATCCAACCCGGATCTGGCTATAGCGTTATTAAGATCCATTATATCATCAATACTTACGCCTCCGCCTAGACCCTCCATAATCCTATCAGCCATCGATCCGATCATAGATGAAAATGATGATATATCCTGATTTTTCAATCTTACGGGGTACAGGTAATTTCTTCCATTTCCTGTCTTTATAGCTACAACCGGGATACGCGAATTTTTATAATTACCATACTTGTCCCTAACGATAGCCGTACAGAACGGGAATATGTTATACTTAATATTATCTCTCATCGTAACCTCCCCGTTCTCTATATATCCTACGCTCTCGACCTTACCAACCGTCTTATTGGTAAAGTCATTTTCGGATACCATCAACGTACCATTATCATCACTTATGCTAAAATTAGGTCTTCCCGGCAAAACACTGGCGACTGCGCCTACGAACGGTATATCAATCTCGCCAGCGACAGATCCCACATTATCCCTATACAACTCAAAGGCCATACTCCTTAAATCAGCGTTACTCCCTTTTGAGTCCGGGTCATTGGCTTTTAGCACCGAGACAAAATTACCATCACTATCCACGATCTTAATAACCATATTATCAACCAGCTCTCTGTAAGCCGACTTAGTCTCATCAGAATTAGGATCAACGGCGTTAAGGCTATTGTATTTATCATACAGTCCCTTGGTGTATGGATCTGACATATCCATCTTAAACCTTACCATATCACCCTCGCGAAGGCTAGCCGCTGCTTCCTGATTCACCGACTCGTTATTAGACCCAAACGTATCACCCGTATAATAAGGGACAATAGACCCATCCTGCCCCTTGCGATACACCATGAACCAGTTGGAGGTCGATAAGGCGGTCTGCCGCCCCAGTATGACACCGGTAGCGTTCTCGAAAGCCTGAGCGTCATCCTCACTAATCATCCATCTTGAATGATTCTTGGACTCAATAACGCTGAACATGTTCGTCCCATCAGTAAAATCCATCACCATCTTATCATCCATAACATATTCACCGGGCGTGACGAGAGCCTTAAGCCCGGATCCCGCCATAAACCTGTCAAGCCTCATCCCTCCTACCTCATAATACATGACCCCACCGATCTCCCTCTTTTGAGCCATCAACACCACCGGATTCTGGGCGGCGTTGACCTCCGTCCTGCCGGTGGATGTCCCGGGTTCGCTCTCCGTGAGAACATCACCCATAGGTATAGACTTATCGTAATCCTTGACAACCATACTTCCATTATTATACAGCCTCATCCATTCCACGAATTGAAGAAGAGGATCATCAGAATAGTTATTGATAATATCAACAGCCTCATTAAGTTTATCCTGATCAACCTCATTGCCATTGTCAGCCTCATTCATAAGGTCATTATAAGTCTTTATAGCTTCTTTGATCTGATCCTGATCAAGGCTATTAATATTTACATCTATAATATTATCAATAGCATTCTTGATATTATCTGAAACATCACCATTGATCTTTAACCTATCTATCATCGACCTGATTTTATTGAGTCTGGCGATAGGATTATCCCCAAATCCTTTAACGAAATCGTCAATACGATCCTTGTTATTATCATATATCTGGCGCTCCCTAGGAGACAGAATATCCTCATTGCCGTTCCAGATCTTTATAGCGATATCGGCAGCCCTATCGTACGAAGGATTTATAAGGTCCTCGTCATCAGGGATATTCTCAACAATATTATCACCAGATTGGATATCCGTTTCCATAGCCCTTGCTATCATATGATTATAAGTCTTGAACATAAATGCCTCATCCTCCCCTATAAGACCATCTTGGTAAGCCTTATCTATAGCTTGGTCGTTAGCGTAAAGAGCATTGGCATCAGGATGATCAGTATTCCTGAAATCATACTTGCTATCATCCTCCTCATAAGTCTTTCCCCATGCATTTGACAAGATCTTCATAAATCCCCGTTCCTGCGACCGTATAAATCTCTTATCACGCATACGGCGAAGAGATTCATTGATATTCTTATAAGCCACTAGATTATGACGATACTCGCTAAGCAATGCCATTGCCTCCTTATGGTTCTCGACACCACGGATAGATACTACATTCTCAAAATCAACTATAGTGTTATGCGCAGCCATTAAATCAGAAGCACTAATCTGGCTACCAGATCGATCAGGGAATAATAAGGAGGATAGATCAACCTCCGAGTTAACCATCGTGGCCAATTTCCTCTCAAGGGCTATTTTATCCTCTGTCAGCTTAGCTAACTCATCAGTCTTTTTAGCCAATTTATCCTTGTTCCCCTCAAACCGTTCCTCACCCATCACCATCCGCTGAAGCCTTAAGATGCCTTTTTCAAGTGCCTGCATTCTTGACGTAAGCCCCATAAGCTCGCCAATAGCCTCGTAGGAATCAGGGTTAAGATGAGAATAAACATCAAGAGCTTCACCTATACCATTTTTATACAACCTATTTAACTGGTTAGCGATATCATTCAAATTACCCTTAGCCTCAAGACCGTTATAAGCCATGTTAGAGATGTAGGTGTTAAATGATCTATTGGATATACCATCGGTAAGGGAGTCGGCAAATCTGCTGGCCATAGTAAAATTATCAACCTTCTTATTGAACTCGCCAACAAGGTTGGACTTATACTCATTTACCTGCTCATCTGTCATATTCATATCGGAGGCTATATCGCTATTAGGTATAGACTCAATGACTGTCTTAAAATTCTCCTTGGTATCATCTAACATCCCCATTTCCTGATCATAACGAAGACGGTTGAATACGGCATCACTAAAAGTCTTATCTACGATTCTAGAATTAGGTATATCGTCGACGTTATTATCCGTTTTCAAGCCTGATAATTGAGCGTTCAGAGCCATGCTGCCACGAATAGCTTGGACAGCCGCAGAGGTCAAGGCGCCGGCATTGGTGTTGTAGGCCTCCACCATCCCCTTGTTACGGGACATGTCTTGGCTCCATTCCTTTATACCACCAATAGTTTTTCCTCCCATAACCGATCCAATAATCATACCGATGCCGATCTCCTTCCAGCCCTCATTAGATCCATAGGTCTCCTTGAATCCGTTCTTTATAGCTTCCATATAACCTATATTCTGGCGAATAGCCATGGGATTGTATCTTGATTCCACCCAATCCTCGGCGGATTTACTAGCCACTCCCTGAAGACCTTCCTCATACAGACCCTCAGATACCGGACGCTTGATAATATTGAACGTATTCCCGGCTATTTTCTGCCATTTCTTAGGCGTTATGATCCTCAATGTTCCATTATCCATCCTCTCGGCTCCTACACCAAATATATTTCGTTTTATGAACTTATCAACGCCCAGATCCATGCCAAACATATCACCGAACATAGCTATATTGGATAACGTAAGGATACCGATATTGGCAGCGAATATAGCGTTAGCGGCATCAGCATTATCAGCTCTGAACTTCATAAGTTCCTCATATGAGGCTTCTCTACCATAGGCATTCCTGTAAGCCTGCTTGAAGTTTTCCTCAGATTCCATCAACCCACTCCTTGACTCTACCGAAGCCTCCCAAAGCGTTGACGTACCGATAAAGGTCAGGTTGTCCAGCCCTTTACCTATGCCTCGTCCTATGCGGGCAGCTCTTAGCATAGCATTAAACCCGGTCTTTGTAGCAGAAGCAGCCTTCCCCATACCGGCAATCGTAGCACCTATCCTAGCCCCCATACGAGCGGCATTCATAAGACCAGCTCCGGCGAAGGCGTAAGATGACAAAACGGCTCCAGCCGTAAATGCAGCCCCTGATAAAAGATCATTTGTCCAAAAATTGGTTGTAAACATACTTTTAAGAAATCCAGCATCTCGCTCCTCCTTACTGTAATAATGATTAAGCGTATAATCACCACGCTTATCCATATCATCCAACCATCTGGCAAAACTGTTATCATACATAGCTGATAACGTCCCTTTTGTAACAAGCTCCTTTAATCCATAAACAGACTGACCTACTCCACCTATTCCATACAAAGCAGACTTATAAATAAACTTACCTAATCCTCTATAAGTTTTCTCCCAACCACTTTGACTTCTCGATAGACGATCATCATTATCCACGTTATTGATATAACTCTCGTATTTTGGAATCCATTCACCTGTTGACAGCCTATACCTTGAATCACGAAGGTTGATCCTACTTCCAGTTATATCATAATTACCCTTAGGAATACCCGTCTCGTTTATCATCTGAAAAAGCGGATTCCTTGCTTTTACATCATCATGATAAGATGTTTCTACGGAATTTTTTATACCCTCTACTAATGATGGAATACTCCTGCTTCCCTCTCTAGACAAAACATCATTATCCATATCCGATGAACCGCGCATGCCAACAGGTATAGGGATAGAAGAAATATTATCCTTAGAAGGCATGGGAGATGGAATTGATGGAGTAGGGACATAATATCCCTGACTCTTCATCACATTCCCTATATCGTTATTATTATTGCTCATTTTTTCCATCTATTTTATCCATAGTCTCTTTATCCAACACCGAAAGAATATTGCTAAGATCAGAGTGCTGCTCATTAATATCTCTACCCTTAACAATAACGTCTTTATTGATAGCCTCAACCACGGCTTGGGTAAGATACATCTGAGGACACATATTTATAATCTTCATGATATTATCAGCATAATCAGTATTATATTCCAACACCTTTAGAGGTGTCCCGGTCCTAGCCTGCCCGTGAAAATAAACGCCAACCTCAACACCTCCAGGAAAGCCCTTGGCTTTAATATCATACGATTTGTAATTTCTTAAAACCGTATTAATAATCCTAATAGCTCTTTTATTAAGCTCTGATGTAGCTAGTTCATTGTTCTGAATATTGTACTTATCAACCATCCTAGAAGCCTCCTCGGCCGCATTCTCGATAGTAGCGAAAGCGCCAAGTGAATTAGCTTGCGCCCATTTCTGATAAGGTCTATTGGTCGTGGCAGAAAAAGATACAGGGATGATCTTAGATTCGTAATCTTCAGATCTTACATTCCTTTCCCTTTCGTACAAACTATACCCCATACTATCTAATTCCTCTTTAGTAACTTGAACCGTAGCTATATTCTTTCCGCCAGCCATAGCTACCAAATCAAATGTATTGGGATTATCCGTAGGACGAGCATACAATATGTAATTATTAAGTCTACTATCTTTATCTTTATTCAAGAAACCGGCTCTCGCCAAAAGCAGACTCTCTAATTTAGCATGCATACGCCTATCCTCTTTAGAAGCGTTGGTAGAATTGGAAAATGACCATGATCTTGGAGCGAACTCGTCATATCTTCTTTCATAGACCATTTTAGAATCCTGAATAGCCTTAGCTATATTACGACCTATATTGGATGAAGACCATTCTCTTCTAAGCGTAGGACCATCAGCTCTAGACATATTCTTACCTAAGATCTTGATCATTTTATCCCTACTAGTCATATCGACATTATCGCTATTCATTACCGGATTGTCTACACGACTATAAGTTTTAGCTATATCATTTATATCCTCCAGAGTGAAATTTTCTCCTGAATATCTATTTAACAAATTTATATAAGATCTCATCAGCTCCGTATTAGCTATAGATCTATCCGCATAGTTGATGTTCTCGCTTATCAATCCAGCTATAGCGGAAACCTTTAAAGCATCTTCTGGTGAATACTCTTTCCCTCCAATAATAGCTCCATTCTTACCAACATCCCTCGCATTAACCATACCATTGTCAGTATATGTATCAATACCTCCAGTAACATAGTCCTGATCCCTTACAGCATCATTAAGGATATTTTCCGTAGCGACATCAAAGGCATTTGTAAGATAATCAACTTCCTCATCCATGATCTTACCATACCTATTCCTATTATCATTCGCTGCCATAAGAGCCTCGTATTTATTCACCATATTTGGGGTTGATGATAATACAGAACTTGACGCACCGCCATTATTAGTGATCCATGCCATAATATTCTCGCTATTAACACCACCAGGATATATAGAAGGATTGTTTTGTATATCGTTCTCTATGCCTCGTAGATCAACAGGATTTATGGATGATATTAAATCCTTCTCACCTGTCGATATATTATTCTCATTCTGAATATATTGATTGTCAAATATATTCTCAGGAGTAACATTAGGCTGAACCTTTTCCAGCTCAATCATAACACCTGTAGGGATATTAGAGCTATTACCAGCTTCCTTGGACATTACTTCCCTAAGCTTAAGATTCTGATCTATCTCCTTTGATTTCTGCCTCCACGAGAACTCTCTCTCCTTGAAATCAAGATCTCTCATCTTAAAGTAATAATCATCAGCGATGTAGTTCTCAGATGAGTTGTTATACGACCATCTAGCGGATACACCATCAAGAAATTCATTACGTACAATAAACTCCCCCGCTCTAGCCGGATTCATATTATTGCCAATAAAGGAAGTAGCCTCCTCCACTAACGCACGGCGCTGTTCCCGGACCTCCTGTAGTGACGCCTCAATAGCCGCCTTAGCGGAAGGGCTGGCCTCGGCCCCTTTGAGTTTGGCTAAGAGTGCGCTCTCCTCAGCGTCAAAACCGGAAACATATTTATTAACGAACTGATCAGTAGTCATGCCACTAAACATACCGGGATTAGTGGCAGCCAAATACTGACCCTCTATCTGCATCTGAGCCTTAGCGTTCTGGGATATAGATCTAGCGGCTATCGCTCTAATCTGAGATCGACTCATCTCATCAACAGTAATGTCTCTCATCCTACCAGTAGGCTTGCCATCCACTACCTCAGGAACAGAAAACTTCTTTCCCTTATTAAGACTGACGAAATCCTTCATCATCTTATTCATCTCCTCATTGTAATCCGTATAAGGAGTGTAATGAATAGGATTCATCCTTGTACCAACCTGACCATCATTAACCCATTCATAAAACGGCATTAAGGCCACAGCCTCATTTATGGCACTATATTGCTTAGGATTATTAAGCTTCATATCTTCGATCTTCTGAGAGAAAGACCTATACTCCCTAGTACCGGCGATAGCGTTCAATACACGGGTATCTAAAGCCTCTCCAAGACGGGCTTGTATGCTTCTGGCTATACCGTCAGAAGCTAGATTGGATTTACGATACACGTTATTCACATCCTGTATCAGCCCATTTAACCTATTCTGAAGATATTCCCTATCCTGAGGTTTTATAATGTCAGAATTGATAATATAATCAGCATACTCGTTTATAGCCTGCCGATTGGTATCTATCTTCTGCTGCATGTACCCCATCCCCTGCATCATGACATCCATGTTGTAGGGCGATACATACTTGCCGTAATTCCTTAATATACTATATTGTGAAGCCATCCTTTATCCTTTCTTGCCTTTAGTTACTTCCTGAGCAGGATATAATCTCCTATAACTCAATATATCTCCTTGAGGATCAGCGATCAACTGCCCATTAGGACCGATCTTGACATCCCCGAATATAGACCTTAATGTATTCATGGTCGTAGCCGTATTCCACTTCTGCTGGATCTCGTCATTTACGCTATCGAAATACCTGCCCCAGTTCTCGTCATTTATAGCCAATCCCTGCAATATACGTTGCTGGTAAGCTTGACGTTGAGCTATATTCTTATCGTACGTATTAGCCCATGACTGAGCATTGACATTATCAGCCCAAGTCCTTTGAGCCACGTTCCCTTGTTCTACTTCATTAATGTATCTACCTATATTGGAACTCATGATAGCCTGTAAGTTGGATGATAAAGCCCCTCTCTGGGAATCCGGGACATTACCCATCTGATCCAATTGTGATTGGAAAGCACGATTGGCCTCAACCATATACTGATCAGCCGATCTCAACACCGGATCCACGGTAGGAGCGTAATGCCTTTCCATACCTTCCGTTGTCACGGCTCCCGGAGTCATCCTGAACACCTCAGGGAAGTCAAGGCCACCACCCACTATATTCCTGTTCCCGTTACCATTATTAGTCTTACCGGTGTTAGTACTGGCATTTGTATTGGTCTTAGGGAGTGTATTAGGATCAATCAGCTCAGGCATATCCAACTTAACATCAGGATCCTCCACATCACCTATATCCATAGGACCAGGAGCCACCTTATGAGGGTCAAGTATAAAATCAAGACCTTCCATTCCTTTCATGGATCTCAATGCCTGCATCTTAAGCATATCCTCCCCAAGGATCTTATTAACAACATCCTTGTTCTTATCAGAGAATAGTTGGCTAAAATGGGTGATACCAGCATCGTTAAGAGCCTTATGCTGTTCCTCTGTAACAACGTCTAGACCGATCATAGGGCGAGATGTGGTAAACAAACCTAATTTATTGTCTCTCATCCTATCATGATATGCGGCTTTCTTGTCTTCCGGGTAATTACCTTGACTATCCTCACCGCCAAAGGAAACGAGCGTCGTGTAATCCCGAAGCGCCTCGGCGTTGGCGATGATCGGGTTCTCAGCCGTAGCCAAGCCCATCCAGCTACTTGTCTGACCGTAGATAGCGTCTTGCAATGCCCTAGCCCTAGCGCCCTCTGAAGCTCCCATATAAGCATCGTAAGCGACCGGATTGAATGTCTTATAATAATTCAACCTCTCATCCGTATTAATACCTCCATAAGAGCCATCAGTTCCTTGGCGTTGATAACCGAAATAGTTAGGATCATTGTTGAACCTATTCTCGATCGGGCGGAAAGTTAATTTACGACCGAACAAAGACGTGCCTCCTATCTCCATCTTCTGGCGAATACCAGCCACTTTCTTAAGCAGCTCTTTCTTAGCCTCAGCTATATCCTCCTCCGTAAGACCGTATTCTTTCATAGATCTGGATATGATGTTATCTATCTCACCACCCTTAGCGAAATACGTATCCTCATCCTTCTTCATCTTCCGGTCTTCCTGCTCTTTGTATATGACATTAGCGAAGTCCGTAAATCTTCCCTCTAATCCATTAACGGTATCGTTGCTATCATTTATAGCCTTAGATAATACGGAGGCGTTTAAACGCCTCGTATTCTCGTCATCTATCTTATCGTTCTTCTTCAGCTTCTCCAGCGCCTTTTTCTGATCATCGTAAGCTGATTTAAGACCGATCTTAACCTTATATCTATCCATTAACGTAGCGTACGTATCCTTTGGTGTAGCCTTAATACCATACGTATCCCTAATGTATTTAGCGAAGTCCGGCTCTATGATGGTGTCATCGGTAATAACCTCCGTACCCTGCTCCAAAGAAACAGGCGTTCCCCCATCGGCATGCTTCTGCCCCATGGCCTCCATCGGCGCCTCTCCGGGCTGCTCCACGTACTCGCCCTTCTCGACCTCCACGTTGGCTTGATCTTCCATCGACTTAGGTAACGGATATAGGTACTCACCGGTAAGGCTTCCGCTATCGAACCTATTATTAGGTCCTAGATAAACACCCCCACCATCCTTGTACTGCATCTGGGATTGCCTTCTTTGTCTGGCCTCACGCTCCTGAGCTAACCTGATATTGGTACGAGTACCTTTCTCTGACGCTATCCCAGAAACCACGTTACGAGCCAACCCCATGATACCACTAATTCCTGAGGCTATGGTGGTTATCGTATTAGCTGTTTTAGCCCCAGTGGATAAATCACCATATCCCTCGCTTCTCATACGCCCTATACCACGACCCATCTGAGTGAATCTAGACCCTATATCATCAGCGCCATAGTAAGGGATGGTGGTAAAATCAAAAACATCCGTCTCGCCTGAACCGGTCTTAGACTTATCAACATCGTTAACAGTTATGTTATTAAGCGTAATACCATTGTCCTGATAATTCTCAGCTATACGCTGTAAACTACCCTTGAAGCTAGCCGGAAACACATTATCCTGATCAAAAGCATTAGCGTATTTAGTCCTCAACTGATCTGGAGTATCCAAAGAATATATCCCTAGCGGATTGACCGGCGCGGGTAATCCTTGGTTGGTATTCACCAAAGGTTCTATACCTAACCCTTGTATACCGTCCATATTACCAAGCATATACGACCCGACTTCCCCGGCCTCTTGATATTTAGGTATCTTCCTCTTGATTACATACTTGCTCATATCAAATTAATTTCGTTCTGACACAAAGATAGTTTAAAAAAATAGAGACTCATCATTTCACAACGATGAGTCTTTTTAATATCAATCTTTTAAACACGTTATAGGATTACTCCACTTCTTTTTCCACTCATGACCAAGATAATCTATAAGTTTATCATAAGTATCTATAAAGCCACCATCTATAACCCCGGTGATAACATTCTCTACAGCTACTATGTCGTTTAACTGATTCTTTGTAGCCGTATTCCTTATCCCACTCTCATGCTTGTTAAAGACGATAAAATTAATAGCCTTAGCTACCCTTGATATCTTATCAGACAACTGACTCTTGTCGCTAACCAACCTGGCGACGGCCGAACTCATCTTGATATAAGCCTCGCCAGCGGCATTCCTGTCCTCTATGAATCCATCATGCAACCATATTATCACCTTGGCGTATATCTCTGGATCCAATTCCAATGCTACCATAACAAAAAAATACGGATTTACATACCATTTCTGACCCTCCCCCTTTCCTCTTCGGTAAGCCATTCCGTATTTTTTGAGATCGGTTATCTTATTGATTTTCAATTCGTGGTTTTGTACCGTAAGATTTCTTACAGTACATATATCATTAATACTCAGCTCCCTAACAAGAGCTTTCATCTTTTCCTGAAATCCATTAGTAGCAAACAAATGATCAAGCCTTCTAGACTCCAACCCCATAGATTTACGTTTTTCATTCAAGGCTTCCATAACTTCCGTTATGCATACAAACCCGTCCTTGGACATAACAGAAATGTTCCTACCTAATAATTCCCTACTCTCTGATGATAAAATCAAATTACTTTTCATACCTTTACTAAAAGTTTTAAATTAATAAATGCGCCTATCCGCTCGTGATGAGTAGGTAGGCGCACAAATATAAGCAATACTAATATTATTACAAAATATAATAGCCTATATTATAGATAATAAAATCTTGAAATTTTACATATCTCAAATAATTATAAGATGCTAGATCCTTTTTACAAACAGTGATCCTATAGCTTTCACCAGATCGTAGAAGCCGGCACTACTGAACCCAACAGCTATCCCATACAGCAATGCCTCCCACCATTCACTCCCTATAAGCAATGGAGACACCTTTAGTAGCCACGCTAATATACAAACCAGCATACCTATGACTACGGCGGATAGGACTTTAGCCCACTTATGGGTGTCAATATACGGCACCACCTTAGCTAGCTGGGTAGCTGACATTGTGACAAAAGCCATGATACCGGTAAAGGTAGTCAGATCAATAGTAATAGCCCCTTCTGATGGGATTACCTCTTGCGCCATCAAAGCGAACGGCGTCAATAACATAGCAAATAAAAATAACAATCTTTTCATATCTAAAACATTTAATAATTTCACAAATGTAGTATTAATTTCGAGTTCTACTCATACCTTTTATGTTAAGACTTAACCCCGGTATCATATTAAGCACCAACTGCCTTTTCGCCTGTTCCTTACGCATACGCTCAGCTTCCGCTACCTGTGCCTCCGATTGAGGATCATTCTTAATATTATTGGCGATGTCCTCTATAGCTTTCTTGTTAGCGCCGGATTGAGCTAGCATCTTATATAACAGGTCTTGACCTTCCTTCTCCCACCAGCTATCCACGGCAGGATGGGAAGCCAAAGAAGGGCCGGCGGGGGCTACCGTCTCAGGCACGGGCTGCGGACCTCCGTCCCCCGTGCCCGAATCCCGCTGTCCGAACTCGTATCTCATTGGCTCGTTCTCCGGGACACCATACCTATTAGCGAACATATCAGCGAACTCAAATCTCTTCTCATTTCTTAAGGTCGATCCAAGAGGCCTACCGTATCCTTGATTCCATGCCACGGTAGCGTCCTTGTAGTTGACGGCGTTATCGAAATCGGATTTAGAATACATATAATAGTTATACTCATTCCCCTGAGCGTCCTTGTCAAAGAACTTGCCTTGATTGATGTAATTCCAACCTAACCCCGGAACCTTGCCTTGATACTCATCCACGAGATAATCCAGTTGTTGGGTTAATGTCGGTTTCTTCCCATACCTGCGCTGTAGCTCCTTCTTCCTCGGACCAAGCCATTGTTGGATGCCAAAATCACCGGCGGCTCCTAGGGCTTCGGTGTCCCCTCCGGACTCGGCGGCGATGTTCGATAGGATGCCGATAGCTTGCGTTTGTGGTATCCCTTTCTTTTCTGTCAGATAGTCCCATATCTCATCATACACAACCATCTTACTATCCTCTGATCTACGAGGATCAATTACATACTTGCCAGAACCATAAGCCCTCCCTGTATTTACCGAACCTCCTCTATCCTTTTTATCAATACTACCATCTATCTTAAATACATCCCCATTCAAAAGAAACTGGACAGCGGGATTGAAATCATATACATCCCTATATCTGTATCCGCCCATATCCTTGTCACGATATATCGTATAATCACCAAGTACACTATGAGGACCCGTCTCGTTCTTATCAAGTCTACGATCCCTATAATTATACTCATTCACGACACCATACCCCTTATCATAAAGAGACCTCAACCCTTTTATATTCATCTCGTCCGCTGATATGGCACCCTCTCTTACCCTTTTCAGATCCTTATATTCCCTCTGAATCCTCTCATACTCCTCTGGATCGGCATCACTTAAAGCTTTTATAAGTCCTTCATTGTATTCCTTAGTTTCCTTATCAAACAGACTCCTATTCACATCAATCCTATTCCTTACGATAGACGAATCAGGTATCATCCTATTAGATAATTCCTTTCGTATACTATACGTACCATCACCATTATCTATCAATACAGACTCATCGTAAGGGAGTTTATTGTATTTAGCCCAAGCCTCATCACTAGTTCTTGTGCCTAAATCATCATTATCACTATCGCCATATAACTTGTTATTAAAATCACCAGATATATATTTCCCGAACATCTTCATAAAATGAACAGGATACTCATACCATTCCGGATTCTTCCCCATAGGATCTATTGATGAATACGCAGCTTTATTTATGCGAGTAGGGCCATCAGTATACCTTGAATTAGCGATATCATATATTATTGACAAAACCGGGTGAGCAGAAGCTACGTAATTATCCAATACCCTGCTCCCGAATCTAGGTCTATCAAGAACAGACTCTCTTGTTTCTCCTCCATCTTGCTTCCTCTCAATTTTTTCTCCCCATAGCCCATATTTCTTCCTAGGCCATATGCCGTCTATGGCATCCACATAACCAACGGGATGCTCCCCTTCCAGACGCCGGTCCCGTCGCTCGTCCGCTGGGTACAGGGCGTTGGCCAACGGCTGCGTGATATGATCCAACCCCTTATCCTTGGAACTCGACATAGCATCCACCACAGTCCGATATACAGGTCTTAATTTCTCAGGTAAATATAGCCCCGCCTCATCAACCAACTCACCGATCTTCTTATTTATACCCCTGATACTGAAATTATAATTACCCATGCCATTATTCAACGGGGACAACGCACCTCTTATCCCATTCATGCCTTTAACTGCGGCTCCTCCGCTAAGGATATCAAACTCCGGGGACACGTTTCTCAAAGGACTATCATCCATACCCCTGAAATACATAGGACGCTCGCCTCTTACGACACGATCAAGATCCTCCTTATATAAATCCCTTATCCACGATGGGATTTCCTCCGGTTTATTCTTCTTAGACATATATTACGTTTTTCACAAAGATAACCATAATATCACAAGCCTAAAAACACGAAACGGGTACATAATAAATCATGTACCCGTTTATACGCTAATGCATGTGATAAGCAGCCAAGGCTCCTTTAGCTTTCTCCTTAGACTTGTACTTAGCCGGCCATAATTTACCGGTCTTGTTACTGACCACTCGCCAATCACTCCCTACTTTCTTGATACATCCTGATTTCGGGCATTTGCCCTTCTTTTTACTGCTAGTTTTCCCTGCTGCCATAACATCAAATATTTAAAGGTATATAATCACCTCAATAAACTTTCTCATCGTTGCTAAACCAACGTACTATCATCTTGAACCGGCTCTCAATGTCATTCACGAACCTTGCCAAGAACCAATCGCCACGAAGACGATCACGCCACCTCCGATGATAATCGACAGCCCTGGGGTCGATCTCCCGGCCAATGTCATTCACATCCTTAACCCATATCGGAAGATTGTTCGTATCGTCTTTGACCTCGTTAAAATAGTCATTTATATTTATCTTCTGATCAACCTCCGTCACCAGTATCTCACGGCTATCGTCATTGGTTACAGGATACCTTAACCGCTGGCTCATATCGTTCTTGTCGGCGATAACCATCCGAAGCTCACCGCTGTTGTTGGTATCATTATAAAACCATGCCTTATTAAATCCAGTAGTCCTAAGAATTTGGTAATTAACCTCATCCTGATATCTTCTGGCATCCATCCGATATTGGTAGTTGGTGAGGATCTTATTCACGTACTGCTCACGTACCGGAACCTCTATAACAAACGGATATAGCTTACCATAAAATACTTGATACGATTGGTTGGTCAAACCATGAGACCATAACCCTATCTCCTGACTTTCACTTGAGTAGTTCTTTCCAGACTGGAAATAATGCTGGTGCTCGATATAATAATCAGGGGTGTAGGATAAATATGATTTCCACTCACCCTTCAGGCAGTTATATCCAACGGTGAACGAGACGTCCGTGAAATGGCTGGCGTCCTGTAGCTCCACCGCCTGCCCGTTCCTGTAGAACCGGCCGCCACGGAATTGGTACTCGCTCGGATTCCCTACCGGTATATAATCTTTCTTGGTTATCAGAACCCTCTTGAACCGATTGTCCCAGCCCATGGATAGCCCTATACCAAAGAACTTGTTATCGATATCGTAATAAGACAACTCAGCGTCCGTATCAGCGTTATATATCCGGCTACGGATGATCTTCATCTGAAGATGCTCCTTAAACCAGTTTCTAAGCCCCGGTGTGACCTCCGTAAGATTCCTACCATTAGAATCTACCTTAAACACCTGACCACGCCTTAAATCGACCCAAAAATGCCCAAATTCACAACTGATCATATCCCGGCTCTGGGTCCCGGAATATCCTAACGTCGTATTATTATACTCGATACCACGAGAGGCGAAAAGACCACCTGTCCCTAGCTCGCTATTCTCCGGGGATATTCTCTCCGCCAACACGTCTATGGCATTGTACAACCCTACCTGATTCTCAAAACGAGCCAGTATCTGATCCGACTCTATCCCTTTCATGCTTATAAGTTTCCCGAAAGAGGTCTTGAACTCATGGTAATCCATAGGCTTGTACGACAGCCAAGGATCGGTCATGCCATTCTCCGACACGTCGGCGGTGCTCCATATGACGCCGTTGGGTCTTTGGTAAGCGCAGTCCCAAAAATTGCTATCATACGTCTCTGGTAATGACCTTCCGCCTAGCGTAAAACGATTCTTATACACAGGACTTATCTTAAACACATTATCCCTTGATATAGGGACATTACGCTCCTGAGTCCATGATATATAATCCCCTACCTCCGGATAGAACCCCTCGTAAGGCTCAGGCCCGGCTATACGGAAATTGCAATTGATCTCAGACTCCACAAGAAACTGAGGTATGCCATAGAAGTATAGGAAGAAACGACCGCTAAGATACATATCTCCAGTCTTGCAAGCCATCTCGTAAGCACTCTTACGGCTAGGGAACGAATATAGCGATCCAGTATCTGTGTCAGTCTTATTAAGATAATCCTCCCCGGTATCATAATTAACAAAATAACGTGGATACCCGATATTCCTATAGTCGTAGTAAGGGAATGGTATCATATCTCCCTGACCAAACTGGGTCAAGTAAAACATAGGCATTTTTCTTTTAAGCGAGAATCTTGATATAAATACATCACCTCCAAAAACAGGGTTACGCTTATCCTCATCCATCAACCCGCAACCACCTAACGATACCCACCTGATATCCTCTATCTGCCCGTATTGAGCCGGAGAATATTTCTTTATCCTCATATAGGGGCAGGATACGAAAGATTCACGTGTCATAAAATGAGGCGTCATACCAGCCACCTCATCGTTACGAATATTACACTCATCCTGAATACGGCTGGTATCGTAACTTGAAACCAACTCCGGATATTCAAGCATATACTTATCCATACCAAATGACATGAACAATGAATGCTCACGATCGAGGTTGTTTATGATAATAGGCTTACCGCCTACGGTCTCCCCTTGCGAAGAGATATCTGTTACCGGATATAACCCGCTCTTGATATATTTAGCCGTTGACAATCCACGTAACTCTGACTCCCCTATTTTTTGGTAAAATAAATTATAATGAGCGACAGAAGTATAGTAATAAGCATAGTTCCGTCTAGGTCCCCTATCTATCAATGCCGTTAACCACTGATACCTATACTTGCCTATATCCACCACGGACTGGGCTGTGGCCTTGGCGATACCCGTAGCCAGACGGATAGCCGTCAGCGCTATGCCGACAGGGTTGGCTAAAAAGAACACGCCTCCACCGACATATTGCTGTGAAGCCGACTGATATGTATACTCAGCTATAGCGGATATTAAATTAGCCATAGCCTCCACCGTAGCCAATGACGTTGCCATACTGTAAGCCTTGCTCCCTAATATCGTCCATTTAGGGTGATCCTCCACCTCCCTGAATATACCGGAGGATTTACCTAATTGATAACCATCAACAAGGCACTCGGTGGGAGCGTCAGGCTTGTTAAAGGCAATATCAGGACTTAAGAATGAATACCAGATATTACCCTTCCTGTTAAACGGATGCGTTATAAATTTCTCACGATTAATATCCTTATAGATATACATATCATCAGACAAATCGTTGTAAGGGTAATTAGGATAAAGGTTAGCCGATCCGTCGGGATCATCGTACTTAAACATATCATAAGCCAGACCGGTTCCGATAACGCTCTTATCCAACGTCCTATCGCCCCTATACAACTCATATCCTATTATAGAATCCCTTCTAGCCTTATCTATAAGACCGTTCTCTACCGCTATATCCAGAAACTCATTAACGATATCATCATCAAGCATCACCCCCATAGGATAAATATAGGAGTCAACTCCATATTGACCGGTCAGTTGAGACGGATTACCCATGAAAGGAGCGACAGAGTTATCCGGAAACTTGTAATGACGTATAGGTTTCTGACAAAACGTGGTTGACGTATTGGGGTACTCAGCGTTATCCCCATTACCGGTGAAATAAGACTTACCCCCAACGGATTTAGGAGACCCATAGTATTTCGTCAAAGAATCTATTATATCCTTCCTCTTTGATCCTCCCGATGATATCCCGATCTTACTTGAATCATACAACTCAAAATTAGCCGGGTACTTATTGGTAGACTCCCAATATCCGAAATCACCGTACTGATATGGTCTGGGAGCGCAATCAGCGGGTTTATCCCCACATGAAATACATTTCGCCTCATAAGTAACGAATCTCCTTAATTTCAATTCTTTCGTGAAGAAGAACACGTATTTCACCTCCAGTGGCCGAATGCCAAAACAGAACGTGGCGGGGAAGATGGCGGTGCCAGCCGTATAGAATCCGGCAAGCTCCTTCATGTCCTGCCTCATGGCGAAACCGGTGAAGAACACGCATACCGCAGGCTCGATGCAAACATATATCTTATGGAAAGTAGTCTTGTCATCATTCCAGAACAAGTACTTTGGCATCATAAATATCTTATGATCCACATAATTCACTATAACACCCTTCTTGGCGTCATTAGCCAAAGGATTAGGAGCCACGGTACCTTCCTTGTCCGAGAAAAACGTTATACGAACCTTATTGTATGATGATGAGTCGCCGATCGGATAATTATAGTTACCCATCATCTCTATATACATAATACCGTTATCAGGATCGGATAAACCACTTATGTATTTCTCGTAATCCAATTCCACCCATCTGGCGTATGAGGATACATGTGGATAGAACTTGAAATAAGTCAAGTTACTTCTACCGAACCAATTGGTCTTGGCGTCAATATCATTCTGCACAGACACACGACCTTCCCAGTCAGTAGTTATACCGGTATTAAACTTAGAATTATCACCATCGCCAAAAAGACACATGGCGTTCTCGATACCAAACTGACTCTCATATTGGGGGAAATAAGCCTCCATCGTATCCATTAACTGATCAAGCATCGTCTCCGTATGCTTCTTTCCTTCCCATCCGGGATATTGATACAAATATGTGCACTTACCCAATGACCTACCCCCTTGGAATGTAGGAAGTTGAACATCGTTAATAGTAGGATTCACGTGAGGATCACCTACCGAACACCCATTAGTACATATACCCTCATCATATAACTGCCGGACATTAGACATATCCTGACACAAGACCAGGGCGGAGGAGTCTATATCAGACGGGAATTTATCCTCATCCTGACCATCCAGCCATTCCTGAACCAGATCTATGATATTCTTACCTCCACTGGAATAATTATCGAAATCACACAATACAGAGAACTTCCTTTGTGACTCGGCATTACTTTGTATTAATGTAGTAGGCTCGGTCTCCACATAATCACTAGCCAGCTTATATGTAAAATCAATCCTAGAATCCACCAAAGAGTTTTTATCCAATATAGTCCTGGTCTCTATCCTCTCGATATCATCACATCCACTAGGGAAATCGGGAGCCTTTATACCGTCTTGATCCTCTGGCAATGATATAGCAGCGCATAACTCGTCAGTAATACCTACATTAGATTCTATGATATCACACAAGTTCTCTATATTATCAGCGATATAATCAATAGCATCATCTACCGTAACATCTTCCCCCATCGTGTTGATAACGAATTGGGTCTCTCCTACCGTGGCATATTCCTGTTCTACATATCTGAGTTGCTTAACATCTAGCTGATTCTTGCATTCTCCCCCAAAATCATCAAATCCCCAAGACGGGTCGTTTATGATCTTTGCCGTATTCTTAAACTGCCAAAGATAACGGCGGCTGTTCCCGGCGCACTGCGGGTTGTTCTCCAGCACCGACGCAGCCGACAGGTCGTCAGAGTTACCGTCCTCATCAACGATAACCTCCATCTCCTCCCTTGTGGCCGGACGAGGGATAAGCGGGAATCTAGCCGTCCTGTATCCTGTATTGGTAAAGAATCTTATACCCAACGGATATACCTCGTCACGCATGAAAGAGGCGTATTTAGAGCAAGCCACACCGTCTTTATACAAATTCTCCGTGGCTATAGATGTCTGCCATTTAACGAAATGACCCAAGAAATTAACGACCGGTTGAAGATTCCATTCATTCTCCACGGTCAAGCCGTATTGAAGAAGACGATTCCCGACAGACGTCATGCCTCTGGCTGTCTTATATACCAGTATTTCCTTGGATAACTTCTCCATGGTCGTACGCTCGCTATACTGATCCGTAAGGTAATAGATGGTCCTTTCCGTTATCGGATGTATACCTTCTATGAAATACTCAAGAACCGGGCTTTGCTCACCATTAAACCCAACCGTGTTCTGTATAACACCTATCTTATAATGAGATACCTGCTTATCTATATTAGACACGGTAAGGCGGATACCCATGTTGGTTGACTTACCCCATAAACCATCGCGGATAACCATATCTTGACGATCGAATAACATGATTGGATTGGTCAATGAGCAATATCCGGTCTTCTCAATCCCGAACTCATCGCACAACGCCACGCAGAACTGGTAGGTCCCGGCACGCAGGCTCCCCCCGAACTCCACGACCTCAGGCTCCACGCACGGGGCCGTCAGCAACGGGAACACCAGCAGCTTCTCGCAGGCCAGCCTACACCTCTCTATTGGCTTGTCATCCCCACATGTCTTATACCCATGGTAATGATACCAAAAGTCACCATCATCATCCGGATTAAGAGCCTTATCGACCATAACATATCGCTGGGGATTATATCCATCGGTCCAGTATATCACCTTCCCGCATTTCTCGTCCTTGATCTCTATGTCGAATATCGGGTGATGGATGGAGAAGTTAAGACAAGGATCATCAACCCCGTCCTCTATCAGGACCTCCATCAAATCACATATCTCATCAAAACGACCATCCGACTCCTCAAGCCTCTCGCCAAGGATACGATGGATGTCCTTTCCCGATCCAGCTAGCTGATCCTCCACGGTCTTGATATAATCCAATGACCGCATGAACGTGATCTTAGACGTATTATCATCCGGATTAGATAGAAAGAAATAAGTGTTATCACCAGCTATATCATTCTTATACCCAATAACCTTATAGCCATCGAATCGCTTACATAAAAGGGTACTAGGCTCGTTCTGGATCTTAAGCTGGCTTCCATCGTCACCCTCTATGGTAGCGTTCAAGGCAAAGCTGTACTCAGACTGGGATAGATCCTGTGGATGCTTATCCCTGTTCATCCCGGAGTCGGGAACCGCTATGTTAGAATTGTTCTGCACGATGTTATGTTTTTCGCAAAGATAACAAATCCGGCGGATAATCACTTACACGCCGGATCTTAACAAAAACTGTACGTATTATGCTAAAACATTCAAATCACGCGAATATAAAAAATCCTCCTAACTTTCACAAGTCAGGAGGAAGACTAAACACTTAAAACGTCTCGTGGTAAAGCACAAAAACATAATAATTACGAATTTCCACCCATGTAGTTCGATTGCTTATCGGCATCCTCTACAGATATGTAAAAGAAACCGTTAGTCACGTATCTCTCATTGACATCCACAAAATCAGTAGATCCTTTGTCCACTCCTTTCTTCGATCCCTCATCACACACAGCTACCAGACTATTAAAGTCATTGGAATAACCAACGACAACACCATGTATGTCACGATTCCGAGGATCGAATACGTACCTCATCTTACATCTGTCATAAGCTAACTCTAAAGAGCTTTTGCTTAACCTCTCATCTAATCCAGCACCCGCTACCAAGGCCAAAACGCTCTTTGATATATCACTCATGGTGGTATCCTTGGCCGGAGCCTTAGGCATAGAAACGCCTTCCATGACAAAATCCAACGCCTTATCTACAAGGCCATCGAAATCATCATCTCTTATATAATCCTTAAGCACCTCCAGTATATATAACCGGACATGGAGTTCGTTATTTACATCATTTAAAGTTATCATGATCCTAGTTTTCGGCAAAGCTAGATTATTCCTGCGCAATAAAAGATCAAATATGTCATAAGTAAAGGACTAAAAAACAAAAAAAACTCCCCCATCCTCACGGACGAGAGAGCTGATAGATATTTGTATTATGAAAAAGAATAATTACTCACCTATTCTTACAATACAGTCACGAGACTCCTTGTTGTAGATCATCGTGCCTACCTTAGAATACAAGGTCTTTATATTTTGCCAATTATCCTCACCATGGGCGGATACGTTGGTAGGGGCATCACCGGTATAAACCTCCTCGCCTCCGATATTGACAAAATCATATCCACGTTTCTCCATAGAACCGCCCTTATATGCCGTGAACCTGATAGTGACATTACCTTTCTCACGACCACCATACCAGTTACCGTATATACTACACCTGATCTCAAGAGGTAATTTATCATAATTATCGCCATCCAACAACGGCCCCATCTGGATCAAGGCGGCCTCATTACCTGATTCCATGTTATCACCACCGTGGATAAGATAATCACCTACCCGCTCCTGCGTGGTCTGGTACTGTTTACTCCAACCAACCAGCTTGCCGTCCACGTCCGGGAGGCCGGTGTTATCGAAACCGGTAGCCGTATCAAAGTCAATGCCGTCCTCGTCAGCCCAGATATACCTAAGCACTAGGTAGTCGAACTCCGGGATAATAACCACCGGGACCGACTCCTGTCTGCACACGAACGTCTTCTCCTCCTTGGTGCCTTCTTTTATAACCTTGTACGTAGCCTGACGTATCTCTCCAGTCTCATTGATATCAGCGGTAACTCTAACCTCAGCAGGTCCGGTACCACTTGTCTTATCTAAATGTATCCAATCAGCCATATCATCGTATTTTGTTAAATAAGTTTAATATACTTATCAAAAGCGTTGGGCCACATACGCTCATGAGACAGCATCCTCCTCCTATTATCCTCAGCCAGCTCCCGATAATCATTCAAGGTAATCATCGACATCTTAAGCTCTTTCATGGCCCTAGCGAACTTACCCGGCTCCTGCTGGGCGTATAGTTTATAAGCATCACCAGCCCCTTGTATCAAACCGTTAACGGCGGCGTTCTCGAAGATCTTCATCTTGATATACGTCTCGACATAATCCTCAAGATAACCTAACGCCGTTTCAGGTATATATGGGAGACCGTCATCGTCCTTAGGCGTAGCACGATATATGATATAAATAAACCCGTCAAACCCGGTATACATAATATTGCCGGATATAGTTATATCATAATTATCCCAATCGTACTTATCCCGATACTTGTCAGCGGCGCAATCACGCCTCAACCCACGACCTATCGATAATCTTACAGGATGATGGTAATGGAAGCGAACCTCATGAGACCCGATATATATCTTCTCCGTGATCGTCTTCTCAAACTCCTCCTTACAGCACTCGGTGCAGGAGTTCCAACGGAAACCGCGCTCGGTGCGCTCGACCCAGCCGATCTCGTGTTGGAGGTCAGCCTTAGCCTTGTCGCCGCCCGGTATCTCGCAAACAAGAGGCTCACATCTATAAGCGTCAAGCATGTCGAAAAAATCGGAAGGCAATACCGCCTGTTTATTACTGGTCTTGACAACCGCCTCTGACATGACCGCTATAACACCCCCGAACCTTTTCAAGGCGATCTCAGCCCACCTATAAACAGACGAGGTATCTATAGCCCCGCTATCATCGTATTTATGTAAATCGGCCTTGATCTCGGCCAATAGCCCTTTTATAGTCATATTTAAGTCTTTTGCACAAAGATATGTATTTGAATCCGTGATACAAAAAAAATCCAGTCTACCCTCACGGGCTAACTGGATCACAAAAACTTCTACAGCTTATAAACCCATTTAACTCCAAATACCTTACTCTCCGACTCAACCTCCCGGTACAAGAACTTATACCTCCTACCTGATTCCATAGCCAATCTACACTCCTTATTCAACGCCGGAGAAATATAGAGATGGAAATACTTGTTCCGAGGCATAAAATCAATGCACGTATGAACATAAGAATATCCACCAGTTCCACGTCTGTTAATAGTACCGGTAAGCTTATTTAGATATATTTTACGGTTGGGATTGATCTTATGACACAGATAACCGATGTTGTTTATATAAACCCCACCCTCATTATCGAGGTACTTATCACGTATGACTTTCCAGATCAACGACTGACATTCAAGAATATCATTCTTGCACACGATCGTATGTTTCCTTCTCTTACCGTTCTTAGACATTATTGACCTATAGAACCGGAGAAAATACTGATTTAATATCTTAAACGATTTTATATCCATACCGCAAATATAATAATATTATCCTGATTTAAGAACATTTCAATTGTTTTGGTGTGAGTGTGATGGCGATAAGGCCGCACTTACCGCCGCGGCACAGGCTTCAGCTAACGCACTAGCGCAAGAGAAAGCCAATGCGAAGGAATGTGATTGCCCGAAAAATTGGAGCGCTAATGTGGTAGACTACAGCGAAAGCGGAAGCTGTATCAACTTTACTGTGGAATACAGTAATCCGTGTGGTTCCAGCAAAACCATAACAGTGACAGGAGGAGCTGAAGCGAATACCTCCACAGGTATGGAGATGACTACCAGCACCACAGTTACAATTGGTACAGGTAGCGGATCTACTAGTGGCAGTATGTGTTTTCAAGCAGGCATAAAGCCTGGAACGGCGCATGCGGCTTGTACAACTGGTGGACAATGTTAGCGATGTATATACAAAAAAGGAGAGACTTATTAGCCTCTCCTTTTTATCTTATATGGTAATTATATACTATTTTACACCAACCATGTTATAAAATAAGTTGTTGATGCATATATCTGTTTATTATCTTATTATATTTGTATTGTTCAATCGAATCATACAGTCCCTTGTTTCGGACAAAACGGTTGAGCTAAAGAGGTCTTTGATATAAGGTTCTATCTTGAAAAATCGTAAGATAGGTAAAATCAAAAACGTTTAGTTCAGTAAAAGAATCCGGCGATCTCACTCTTGAGCAACCGGTAGAGGGTGCTGGTGACACCCGGTATGGATACTCATATAAATGTATCATTTTCATGTTTAATGTAAAATTGTATATAATCACCTCTTATATGAATCTAAGATCCTTTTTCTTTGTATGATTCAATATCCTACTGATATGTCTGGTACTTAATCCCGTCCTATCTTTTATCTTATCATAGATATAGCCCTTGGACACGTAAGCTGACATATCTCCTAGATCCTTTATAATTTTATCATACATATCATGTACCTCATTATATCTTATGATTGAGCTATCCCTCATCCCTCTTTCACCTATACCATCAATTATGGTATCATTGAAACCGAAGAAATTAATTATTGATCTTATTATATCCATCATCACTGAATCTTTTGAGTTTTCTTGTTAATATCCATATCCGGATTCTCGTCCGTAGGAATCTGCAATTTGGTTATCGTCTCTCTTAATGTATCTGATACAACATATTCTAGGAGCTTATCAGGACATACGAAATCATAATCCCATTGGGATATACATGAATCATCTTTTTCCGTACCACATCCCCCTAGTTCTAACGCCGCTTTCCTGTCAAGGGTAATAAGTTCTACGTTTACAGCCTCTATGTTTATATCAGGGATATAAATATATCCGTCATTGACATAATAATAGTATTGCTCTATATTACCATATTTACGCTCTTTATTATTAGCGTATTTCCTTAACGATATAGGAGTGAATATGATATCATCCATGATATTAGATACCTTTATGATAGCCGGACCTATACGGGTATATATCATATCTGGTAATCTTTTCTTGGATCTCATAAGTACCCTACATAGCTTAAACTCATCAAAGCAACAATCAACCTTCCTAACCCTTTCCATTTCCATGCAGTTGATGTGCGTATATAACGATTCCTCCCCAAATAACGTCCCATCGGCGTACTTCTGGGCTATATAAGATCTAGCTTTCTGCCTCCCTATAGACAATATCCATCTCCTGCTGACATGGGCGTCCTTGCTTATGGAGTTCATGTCATTTATGATCCTAGATACAAATTCTGAATTTTTCATGAGCCTATGTTAAGGAGGGGATGCCCCCTCCAATTATTATTTTTTCTTCTTAACCTTACCCCCGCATTTCATTTGAGGTTTCTTTTTCTCGGAGGTCTTGCCTCCTTTATCCATTTTCTTTTTCTTAGTACATGCCATAGCGTTATGTTTTAATATTAATGTTACAATATTAATGATTTCAGTCGACAAACAAATAAAGCGTATCAAGGAAGATATAGATCCGACTTACCGCCGCGGCACAGGCTTCAGCTAACGCACTAGCGCAAGAGAAAGCCAATGCGAAGGAATGTGATTGCCCGCCAGTAGAATGCAATATGAGCGTATGGGTATCCATAGATGAAACATATACCTCTCCTCCAGGGGCTAAGTTTACCCTTCATTGGAGCGGTGGTGACGCTTGCTCCAGTTTCAGTCAAGGAGGAACCGTTAGGCTATATTGTTCTAATGTGTCTGATAACTATTCTGCGCATACTACCATATCGGGTAAGTCGGGAAGTTGGTCTAGTACCGGTTTCTTTAGCTCAGGATGTGATCCTAGTAATATATCAGGATCTTGGGATCCAGATTGATAAACAAAAAAAGGAGAGGCCTATTTTAGCCCCTCCTTTTTATCATATATCAAGATCTTAACAATTACCAGATCCTCCTCCAGAAACACTTATAGACCCACATTGTACTCCTGCATCAAAACCTATGACACCGGTTTTTTTACCAGACCCAGTAGGTATACTTACGGTAGTACTTCCAGCCGTAACGGTTCGTCCATTATCATCACGACCAGTAACAGTTACAGTTATTGATTTAGATGATCCACATTGATTATTGTAAGACACTTCATAGGAGCACCTTAATGCAGATGTAGAACCAGGCAAGCCATTACAAGGATCACCGCTCAGCATAGCGTTGGCGCTCCACGTCTTCACCTCCGGACAATCACATTCCTTCGCATTGGCTTTCTCTTGCGCTAGTGCGTTAG
>OMAJ01000072.1_pt1 | contig 56172 bp, 57 predicted proteins | sample 1644631 | NCBI WGS metagenome assembly OMAJ01 (sample SAMEA103958133, study PRJEB25191) | human gut metagenome | biome: human-associated habitat [ENVO:00009003]; feature: intestine environment [ENVO:2100002]; material: feces | place: Germany | collected 2013/2015 | reverse complement strand
AATGACCTAGGACACCCAGAAGATGATCGACGCCATGCACACCAAGACGCCGAGCACCAAGACAAAGATCCGCCACTTGTCCGGCGGCAACCAGCAGAAGGTCATTCTGGGCCGCTGGCTGCTGCTGAACCCGGATGTCTTCCTGCTGGATGACCCGACCCGTGGTATCGACGTCGGTGCCAAGTACGAAATTTATCAGCTCATCTTTGACCTTGCCAAGCAGAACAAGGGCGTTATCATCTGCTCCTCCGAAATGCCGGAGCTGCTGGGCATCTGTGACCGCGTACTGGTATTGAGCAGCGGCCATCTGACCGGAGAGTATGATCTGGTCCATGACCGTGAACACGCCACCCAGGAAAATATCATGGTGGATGCCACCAAGTTCGTCTGATTTTAGGGGGAAACTTCAATGCTGAAATCCAAAAAAATTGTGGATTGGCTCTACAACTATTCGCTGTATTTTATCATTGGCGCACTGCTGCTGGTCATTATTGCAATCGAGCCTTCCTTTGTCCGCGTTTCTAACTTTACCACCATCCTGACCCAGTCCGCAACCAAGATCATCTACGCTTGCGGCATTGCCGGGATCATTGTGCTGGGCGGCACGGACCTGGCCCTCGGCCGTGAAGTCGGCCTGGCCGCCGTTGTGGCTGCTTCGCTTTTACAGGCAGTCGATTACTCCCAGCGCGTTTTCAGCGCTGACCAGGTTCCCGCACTGCCGCTGATCGTGCCTCTTAGGAACAAGGGGAAAAGGCGACTTGCTGGTAATGCAAATCAGCCTATTATTATCAATATTGATGATGTGGCTGATGTCATTGATGTTCGTGCGAAAGATGAATTCGCTCGAGTAGAGCTTCTGGTATCATTGAAGCAGGAATTGGAAAGACTCTCACCCAGAGAGCTAATGATTATTCGTACTTATTTGGATTATCCTATAGAGGTTGTGGCGAGGAAGCTTAAGGTTAGACCCAACACGATTTCTAAGGCACGAAGAAAAATTGCAAGAGAATTGAGAAAGAAGCTGGTTTGAGATGAAAAGGGAAGAGCTGTGGACTCCATCTGCAAGGCGGTTTGAATGCCTGCTCAAGGCTGCGCAGAATGGCGACTATAACGCATACATGAGTTTGATGGCGAGGTTTTTTAAGGTAATGGATGACAAGGCAAGGAATAACTACTTACGCGATTACGAGATGTTTACGGCACTGGTTGAACGGGTCTCAGAAGGAATCTTTGGTTTCAGTACTGAAGATGCGTATCAGCGTGAATTGAACAAGGAAAACCACCCATCAAAGAAGCGGAAGAAGTTCGGACGCAGGTGATGATCTGAGCGTTAGTAGTTAATATTGATTCAAATGAAAACAGATTGCTGCAAGCGCAGCAATCTGTTTTTATTTGAATCGGTAGCGTTTTAAGCAAAATATGAATCGTGTATCAATTGACTGTTACATATAACAATCTATCGAATTTTAGCCTCATTCACCTTATGAACAAGGGTGTATTTGTAAAATGTGCTGAATTTGTGTACTTGTATAATTAAAGTGAATCCGATTTGTTGATAAATGTCGAATTGTGTGCTATTATATCAATACATATATTAGCAAAATATTGTGCTGGTAGACTGCTGAATGGTGTTAAGAATTTTCCATCAGTATTTGTGGGAATGCCTTTTGCTGCTCAAAACTGCTTTCCCTGATTTCAATTGCAGTATTGAAAATAGTATATGTGCAAAGAAGAACGAGGAGTAAGAACATGACAAGGTTTAGGCATGACTTGATTTTGCGGATGATAAAGCTGTTAGATGCTGTGCTTGTGACGATACCATTTGCAATGTGCTGGTATCTATACTATGCTAAGCGCGTTGCATCGCCGTACTATGCAAAGGGCGATTACCTGGTCGTGGCATTGTTCTTTGTGCTGTTCATCATCTTTGGACGCGTTTATGACGCCTTTCTGATGTCGATGCAGCGTATCTCCGAAATTATCTACGAGCAATTTTTGGCGGCTGCGGTCAGCGACTTTATCATGTACATTGTGATTTGGCTACTGTCCAAGCACCTGCCCAACATTCTTCCTGGCGTGGCAGCTCTTGTGGGGCAGGTTATTATGGCCTCAATTTGGGCTTATAACGCTCACCACGCCTACTTTAAAACCTTCCCGCCGCAGGCCACAGCTGTTATTTATGATATCAGACGTGGTATGGAGCAGCTGATTGGTAAGTACGGTCTTGATGCCAAGTACAAAGTGGTCTCCACAGCTACGACGGGGGAGTGCATCGAGAATCTTTCCATGCTGGACGGCATCAACACAGTGTTTTTAAGCGGCATCCACAGCCATGATCGGAATATTATTCTGAAATACTGTGTAGAAAACAACATTACTGTATTTGTTGTCCCACGCATCGGTGACACCATCATGTCCGGTGCACATCACATGCATATGTTCCACCTGCCGATGCTTCGTGTTGGCCGGTATAATCCTCAGCCGGAGTATCTGTTTGTAAAACGACTGCTGGATATTGTCATTTCTGCTATTGCGCTTGTGATTCTGAGTCCGATCTTCCTAGTGACGGCTATTGCCATCAAAGCAACGGATCACGGTCCAGTATTTTACAAGCAAATTCGTTTAACGAAAGATGGAAAAAAATTCGGTATTCTCAAATTCAGAAGCATGCGGGTCGATGCTGAAAAGGACGGCGTCGCCCGTCTTTCCAGCGGCGAAAACGATGATCGCATCACGCCCGTTGGCAAAATCATTCGTGCTTGCCGCGTTGATGAATTGCCGCAGCTTATAAATATCTTGAAGGGTGACTTGAGCATCGTCGGCCCCCGTCCGGAACGTCCAGAGATTGCTGCTCAATACTGCGAGGAAATGCCGGAATTCTCCCTGCGCTTGCAGGCCAAGGCTGGATTGACCGGGTATGCACAGGTTTATGGCAAGTATAATACTACTCCTTACGACAAACTGACGATGGATTTGATGTACATAGCTCATCCGAGCATTGTCGAAGATTTGAAAATCATGTTTGCAACAGTGAAAATCCTGTTTATGCCTGAAAGCACCGAGGGGATTTCCGAGGGTCAAACCACCGCAATGAGTGGGGGAAACCACTAAATATCGAGCTTTTTGACCGCTTTCTGAGGGTGAAAATCGACATTTCCTCGGAATGTGCTGTCAGGAATAAACAAGGGGTTTCGATGACAACATCATCGAAACTTTCAACCCGGTCATGGAGATGCTATCAGGCATAAATACGAGGTCTCCTAGTGAAAAGGCAGGGTGCTGTCGGGAATAAACGCAAGGACTCCCGTAGCGATATGAGTGATTTCTGGCATAAATACATGGATTCCTATGGCGAGATGATGGTGTCATCAGGAATAAAGACAAGAGCTTTCATGGCGGTGTGAGTGAGTGGCGCAGAGGACTATGAGTAATAAAGCTGTAGTAGCTGTGTGGTTCACATAACTGCGTCGATGTGTAGCTCACGCAGTTACAGGATTATTAAGAGCTTAAGAGAAAAGAAACGGCTCAGACTCTTTGAGATGAGTCTGGGCTGTAATCTTTGATATGCGGAGAGGAAAAATACTTTATGAAGATTGCTGTAGTATCGATTGGTAGTTTTGATACACAATACTCGGACTATCATATCATGCGAGATATTATACTTGGCTTTTTGGAACGAGGCCATGAGGTGAGCTTGATTCAGAAGCAGTATTTGGATACACCTCGGTATCCGCAGCAGTTTGATAAGTATTTGGGAAAACAACTTCAAGTACATAATATCAAGTTTGAGAAAAAGGCAAAGGCTGACTTGAAGGCTCGCTATCTGGCGGATTTGTCTTATTACAGACAGGCCTGCAAATGGATGAAAGAGAATAAACCGGACAAGGTTTTTCTCCAGTCATGCAATACGGCATTCTTCACAGTGTTTTATGCGAAGCACATTTTGAAGTGCCCGCTACTTTACAATGAACAGGATATCTTCCCGGAAAATGCCTACTTTGCTGGAATTCTTTCAGAAAGCAGCATGATTTATAAGGTGGCTCATGCGCTACAAAAATATGCCTACAAAAATGCAACGGCGCTTAGTACGATTTCCGATGATATGAAATCTACTATCGTTACTCGGTATGGCATCCCGGAGGATAAGGTGCAGGTGATTTACAACTGGGGGCACGAGGAACTGAAAGCCCACAGTGAGCAGGATAATGCGTTCTTAAAAAAATATCCGAAGAAGCCCGGGGAGTTCCGTGTGGTGTATGCGGGTAATCTGGGCAAGATGCAAAATGTGGAGCTTATTTTGGAAACCGCAGCTTTGATGAAAGATGATGCGGATATCAGCTTTTATATCGTTGGTGGCGGTGTAAACGAGGAGAAACTTAAGATATTTGCAAAAGAGAAGGAATTGAATAATGTGACATTCGTTGGGATGCAACCGCCTGAAGAAGTGGCGGATCTCTATGCTGCTGCCGATGTCAATGTGATTCCTCTTCAAAAAGGGCTCATCTATGCAGCGCTTCCGAGTAAAACGGCTGACTGCCTGATTGCAGGTAAACCGATTATTACTTGTGTTGATGATGAGTCGGAGTTTGCAAAGCGCTGTTATGATAATGGGATTTTTAACGCTGGTACAGGTAGTGCAATCAGATTGAAGGACTTGATTACCAGAAGGAAGATAGAAGACACAGGAGCCGAGTCATATGGATTTGACGATGCCTTTAAAAAAGAAAAGAACGTAAATCAGTATTGTGTTTTGCTAGAAGCTCAATAACTGCAGTTTCTACTTGGGGTTTCCTATTAGATAAGAAGTGATTAAAGATTAGAATTAATATGTTTCAATATAATTGATTGAAAGGGCAAAATAATGAAAATTGGAATTATTGCGGCAAATGATATCCGCTTTTCGCCATATATCTTTTTTTATACGAGAATACTTGATTGTCTCAAATATAATTATGAGATTATTTACCCACATAGATCTGGCATAGAGGATACAACAACGCAACTTCAAACGCATGTTATAACATGGCACGACCATTATGGGGCAGCAGCAGCGTATACTAGATATGCAATAGATGTTGCACGAGTGATTGACCGTGAAAAATATGATGCGCTTATAGTTTTGACCACAGCAAATGCAGTATTTTTGATGCCATATTTGAAGCGTCATTATAGAAAACGGTATATTGTGGATATTCGAGACTATACTCATGAAAATGTAAAACCATACTATTATCTCGAAGAAAAGGCATTGAGAAATGCGATGCTAAATGTTGTTTCTTCAAGACGATTTTCACGGTTTTTACCTACGGACAATACATATTGTGTATGTCATAATATATCGTCATACAATTCGAAGGAAATTGATGCAGGCTTAGTTAACCGAAATAAAGAACCTATCTGCATTTCGTATATTGGAGCGGGTAACTATTTAGATAGCTGTGAGAACCTGATTAGATTAGTAAAAAACGACAAGAGGTTTGTACTGAAATTCTATGGCCCCAATACTATTAGGCAGAAGTTGGTAGAAAGAAAAGTTGAAGTAGAATATCCCAATGTCATGTTTTGCGGACCGTTTTCTCAAGATGAAAAAGGCGAGATTATCGCAGAATCGTCAATATTGTATAATGCATACGGAAACGGTTGTGAATTACTAGATTGTGCACTGTCGAACAAACTGTATGATTCATTAATATTTAGGAAGCCAATACTTGTGAGCCCAGATACGTATATGAGTGAAATGGCCGGACCGTTAGGATATAGTATAGAATTAGCAAATGTAGAGTCATTGGACAGCCTGTATAAGTGGTATTCTGAGGTTGATTGGGAAGAAATTGACAAGTTTGCAGAAAATCAGATGCAGGAAATTACTGAAGAACACAGAGAAACTGTACAGACAATTAAGGAAAAACTAAAGCATATTTGAGGAACAATATATGAAAAGAATCTGTTTTGTTCATGCAGGACTGGAACAACACGGTGGGATTGGTAGAGTTGTATCAATTATTGCAAATGGATTATCAAGAGAAACAGACATTGAGGTCGTAGTTGTTTCATTCTGTAAGGAAACAGGTAGAGACGTCTATGTGCTGAATGAGAATATAAAGACCTTCAACCTATTTGATAGTCGTATTTCTATGAAGAAAGCACTCTTGTCTGGTGGTATTGGCAGGTTGTCTGAGATTGTTCGTGATAATTCAGTTGATGTCATCATTGCATGTGGTGCTTTATATTATCCGCTAGTTGTATGTGTTGCAAAATTGTCAAGAATTAAATCAGTATGTTGGGAGCATACAAATCCGGAATACGGGAATGACTATAAGTTTCAGAAGTACTGTAGAGCAATCGGTGCTAAACATTCGGATGTGAATGTCCTGATTGCCAAGGACTCTGTAAAGTACTATTGCGAAAAATATCGAGTAGACAATAATAGACTGATTTATAATCCAGCAGATGAATTATTGTTCAAAAAACCCGTTAAATACAATACGAATAGTCGAAAGATTGTAAGCGTTGGAAGATTAAGCTATCCAAAGAATTATATGTGCCTTCTAGATGTTGCCAAAAACGTATTACAGAAAAATGCAGAATGGAGCTGGGATATTTACGGTGACGGGGAAGATAAAAAAATCTTAGAAGACAGAATCGTGGAACTTGGCCTAACCGATAGAGTAACACTAAAGGGAAATTCTTCTAATATGTACAGCCTTTATGATGATTACGCAATCATGGTAATGACCTCTCGATATGAAGGATTTCCAATGGTTTTGATAGAGGCTGCATCAAGAGGACTCCCGCTTGTAAGCTTTGATATCCATACGGGGCCGAATGAGATTATTGTTAATGAGGTGAATGGCTATCTGATTAACAAAGGAGACGTAGTAGGCATGAGCGAGAAAATATCGCTGCTTATCCAAGATTGTGCGTTAAGAAGGGCGTTCTCACAAGAGGCAATTAAATCAGTTGAACGATTTAGGGAACAGCAGGTAATAGACAGGTGGATTGAACTGATAAAGGAATTAGATTAATTATGCTGTGCAGATATGATAACACATTCATAAGCCAACGAGCTATAAATGTTCTAACGATTGGATACGTGTTTTTGTCATATTTTGAATACTATATCCAAGCATTTACTGGCTCTGTAACAAAGTATTATATTTTGATTTTTGCGCTTGTGCTTTTATATAGGAATCATTGGAAGGCGACTCTTAACATATATGTTAAATCTTACTGCCTTTGGTTCATATTTAAGTTCCTCTCGATATATTGGTCAAATATGACAAATACAGATGTGAGTTCACACTTTGTGTCGCAGGTTGGAATCGTTATTCTTTTGATTGCATTACTAGGGGGAAAACCGAATAAATCGCAGATAGATAGCTTTATAAAATCTAATTACTGGTGCAGTTTTGCGTTTGCCGCACTTTCTATAGTCTTCCGTGCTTCTTATATAAGCGAAGATTTTGTTGCAAGACAGGTATTAACGCTGTTTGGGCGACAGAATGACCCTAATAACTGTGCAGCCTTCTTAAGTGTAGGTTTTGCAATTGCAATGTACTCGCTTGTTATAGAACGAAGACGATTGCTGCTTAATTCTGTAGTTTCTGTTACGTGTTTATATGCGATTCTTTTAACCGCCTCAAGAGCAGGTTTTATGGCTGTGGGGTGTATCATTGCCGTCGTTTTATTCTTCCCCAAAAGTGGAGAGAAGGTAAAAATAACTGATCTGATTGTCAAACTGCTTATTTTTATTGTAGTTGGATATATTGGGGTGACTGTAGTTTCTCAGTACCTGCCGCAAGCAAGTCTGGACAGGTTGTTTAATCTGGGACAATATGAGGCGGCATCTGGTAGACAGGATAGATGGAAGGCAGCGTTAGAATTATGGGCGGAGCGACCAATATTTGGCTGGGGTTGGGGTGGATATCAACTACCACTAGCATTGCATGGTGGCATACACAATACTATATTGGATAATCTATGTGATGTGGGAATTATTGGAACGCTATTTTGGATTACTCCAATCATATATTTAACCGCGTATTCTTTAAAGAGAAAAGATGCCTTGACATTGCTGATTCTATGGGTTGGAGTTTTTGCTGCCATTGGTATCGATGCAATTAATAAGAGATTTCTTTGGAATTCAATTTATTGTGCTGCAATGATGGAACTGTATTATAGAGAAACAAAGTGCTTCTTGTCGGTGTTCAATAATAATTCGAAAGAGGAATAGGTATTGCTAAAATGAAAATGCTATGGAGATTGTTCTATACTATCGTGGCAAGGAATCTTCCTGCTTCATATTCTCCGGTGAAGATTTTTCAAAAACAACTTCGATATATCTCAGCAAAGGGGTTTTGTGAGAGTGTTGGAAAGAATGTTAATATTGAAAGAGGTGCTGTTTTCTCGAGTAAGCTGAGGATAGGAGATAATTCAGGGGTAGGTGTCTGTGCAAATATACAAGGATCGTGTACCATCGGAGAAAATGTCATGATGGGGCCGTATTGCACAATTTACACTATTAACCATGAGTATAAAAATACAGATGTTGCTATGTGCAATCAGGGGTTTCGTGAAGAACAAGCAGTAATTATCGGTGATGATGTCTGGATCGGTGGGCATACGATAATTCTGCCGGGTGTCCATATCGGAAGTCATGCAATCATTGGCGCAGGGAGTGTTGTTAGAAATAATGTTCCTGAATATGCTGTTGTGACAGGAAATCCAGCAGAGGTGAAAAAATATAGGGGGGGGGGGGTACGGTGATGAAAACAGTTTTTATCTGTAAGGATCCCTTCCCGTATAGCGGAGCATGCTGTAGCTTACTACTTAAGATGCTTCGGTCTGGTCTAAACAAGGAGTTAGATGATATCCATATTATATGCTCATATGATTTGAAACAACGAGACAACTCACAAAAATTTGAGAAGGATGTAACAATTCATAGGCTGTATTGGTGGGACGGAATATCGTTGAAGGATCTAATTAGAAATTTCTGGTTTCATCCTGTGTCTGCATCTAAAGGTGTTGTAATAAAATTCCTAAAAAAGATGGGGAAAAAACACGAGTTTGAACTGGACCAAGATGTCATTCGACAGATTAAGAAAATCTTGCGACAAATCGGATGTGATTCCAATGATGTGATTGTGCCGGTTGCTGGATTTTATGAAACGGTAACAGCTGCACTAGAGTGGAAGAAGGATAATAAATCTCGAGTTATTTCGTATCAGGTTGATCCGTGCTCAACAAACAAGGCGTATAGTACTAAAAGTCTAGAGATGAGACAAGATTATGAAAGAAATATGTATCATCAGTCTGATTTCGTTATTACTACACCTATTATAAAAAAAGAACTTGCACGGATGCTGCCACATACGGATATGGACAAAACTGTAGCTATGGAGTTTCCAAATTTAGAGTTGTCAAGATTGCAGTTGAAAGGTAGACAAGAAGCCAAAGATAATGAAAGAAAAGAGATTTCATGCGTGTTCTGTGGAATGGTATATCAAGGTGTTAGAGATCCCGGATTTGCCATGAAGCTTTTTAGTGGATTGAAAAATGATACGAAGCTCGTAATGGTTGGAGTAACTCGAAAAGAAGCGAGTGAGTATGTCCCAGAGCAAGATATAGGAGACAATATAACCTTTTGCGGGTATCTTCCAGCAGATGAAACGCAAGATTATATTGAAACCGCAGATTTTTTAGTGAATATTGGTAATAAGGTTCTAAATCAAGTGCCGAGCAAGTTGTTTACATACATTGCGACTGGAAAACCAATAATTAACTTGTGTACAAGTCGAAACTGTCCAACCATCCCATATTTAGACAAGTATCCACTGTCCTTAAATGTCTTTGAGGATGACATATTGGAGGCTCGTAAGCAAGTAGAAAGTTTTATTGCAAATTCAGTTGGAAAACGTGTGGCTGCTGAAGAAATAGCACATGATTTTTATGAGTGCTCTGCGGAGTACTGTGCTAACGTGATGAATTCGCAAATAAGAAAGTTGGCAAATTAGTGCATATAAGGTTGAGGAATTGACTATGAAAAAAGTAATGCTCGTTTTCGGCACCCGGCCGGAAGCAATAAAAATGTGCCCGCTTGTTAACGAATTGAAGAAACGCGAAGAGCTTCAGACGGTTGTTTGTGTAACCGGACAGCACCGCCAGATGCTGGATATGGTTCTTGAAGCGTTTAATGTTACTCCGGATTATGATTTGTCCATCATGAAGGACAAACAGACGTTGTTCGATGTGACCACCAATATTTTGAACCGCATCAAGGAAGTACTGGAAAAAGAAAAGCCTGACGTGGTACTGGTACACGGCGATACATCTACGACCTTCGTGACTGCATTGGCTTGCTTCTATATGCAGATTCCTGTAGGTCATGTAGAAGCTGGTCTGCGCACCTACAATATCTACAGCCCGTATCCAGAGGAATTCAACCGTCAGGCGGTATCCATTATTAGTAAATTCAACTTTGCTCCTACAGAGCTTTCTAAGCAGAATCTGCTGAAAGAGGGCAAAGATCCAGCCAGCATCTATGTTACCGGAAACACGGCTATTGATGCTTTGAAGACCACCGTGCGGGAAAACTATACGCACCCTGAACTGGAATGGGCAAAGGACAGTCGTCTGATCATGATTACTGCCCACCGCCGTGAGAATCTCGGTGAGCCGATGCGTCATATGTTTAAGGCAATCCGTCGTGTGATGGATGAACATCCGGACGTGAAGGCCATTTATCCAATTCACATGAATCCCGTTGTGCGTGAAATCGCCAATGAGTATTTGGGCGACGATGATCGTATCCATATCATTGAACCGCTGGATGTTCTGGACTTCCACAATTTCCTGAGCCGCAGCTACTTGATTCTGACGGATTCTGGTGGAATTCAGGAAGAAGCTCCTTCTCTGGGTAAGCCTGTTCTGGTGATGCGTGATACCACGGAGCGTCCGGAGGGTATTGCAGCAGGTACACTGAAGTTGGTTGGCACGGAAGAAGAAACGATTTATAAAGAGTTCAGCCGTCTGCTATCTGATAAGGATGAGTATGAGGCAATGAGCAAGGCAAGCAATCCATATGGCGATGGACACGCCTGTGAGCGGATTGCGGATATTTTGGAAAAATCGTAAATACGACATCATATAATGAAACAATTTGGGGGAGTGAGAATTCAGCCATGCAAACTGTTGCGTTGCTAACAAGTGAGGAGTCATTCATTAATAATTACGGAGCGGCTCTACAGGGGTATGCATTATATACGACATTAAAGGAGCTGGGATTAGCTCCCTGTATAGTTCGTTATCGGGGTGGAGAAGCAAGAAACAGCCAGATTGCGTATCGTCTATTCCAAGTTAAGCGTTTTCTTGGTAAGAAATATCGTGCCATAGTGGATTCAAAACCTGAACAGTATACCGCAGAAGTCTTGGAAAAAGTAAAAAAGAGAGAAAGAATGTTTGAAGATTTCTCGCTTTCCTACATGTCTTTCTGGAATGAGAAGAGAGTTTCGTGGCAGCAACTAAGAAAGGAATATCCTAAATGTGATTGCTATATTTGTGGAAGTGATCAAATTTGGAATCCGTATTTCAAGAGTGGATTTAACGACCCGGGGTATTTTCTAGCTTTTGCGCCGGCCAACTCGCTCAAGATAGCCTACGCACCAAGTTTTGGTTGCGACGATATTCCAGAAACGGCAAGAAAAACGTTACCTGCTCTTTTGAAAGATTTCAATGCGATTTCTGTCAGAGAGCAATCTAGTGTTGAAATCGTTAGAAAATATGCAAATCGGACAGCAGAACATGTGCTTGACCCAACACTTCTTAGAACAGATAAGCAGTGGCGTCATATTGCAAAAAAGCCGGAGGGACTTCCCGAGCATTATATCTTGTCCTATCGTTTTGCTGAATCCGACAGTACAAAGCAGATGATCGATCGAATCGCTATGGAAACGGGATTGCCCGTTGTTTCGCTCCCGCTGTCTGCAGTAGCAATGAAGGACGATTACTACTCTGTCTTTGAAGCAGGTCCACAAGAATTTATAGGTTTGATAGACAACGCTTCATTGGTATGTACAGACTCCTTCCATGCAACTGTATTCTCTATTATTATGAAGACACCGGTTTGCGTGTTCCTAAGGGAGTCTTACGAGAATGGTAATAGCATGAATTCTCGTATTTATAGTCTTCTAAAAATGCTGCGCTTGGAGTCGCATATCATCACTTCGGATGCTAAACTTAGCGACGCAATGAATTGCATTCAAGAGGATTATACAGAGGCTCATGAGATTTTGAATGTAGAGCGAGAGAAATCGATGAAATTCTTAAGAGATGCACTTCGAATGAATTGAGGTTTAAATTATGGCAAAGCAGGTGTGCGTTGCAGAAAATGACATGACCAAATGCACAGGCTGTATGGTTTGTGTCGATGCTTGTCCTGTAAATGCTATCAAAGAGAGTTTTACAAAAGATGGATTTAGAATTCCGAATGTACAAGGTGACAAATGCGTTAAATGCGGTCGATGCATGAGAGTATGTAGTCTTAATGCAGAAAAAAAACTGTTTAAACCAATCTCAGTATACCGCATGGCGGCAGATGATAATCAGATTAGAGTGCATTGCTCTTCTGGTGGTGTATTTGCGCTTCTAGCAGAGAAGACGATAGAGTGCGGGGGCATGGTGGTTGGAGCTGTCTACGACGCAGAAAGCAAGGAGATTCGACATTTGTCTTCTGATGAGGTTGGATTAGAGCATATTTATCGCTCTAAATATGCTCAAAGTAATATGATTGGCATTTATCAAAAAACAGCGGAGGCTTTGAAAACCGGGAGAAACGTATTATTCTGCGGGACACCGTGCCAAGTTCGCGCACTTAGTAACTACTTAGATGGACGCAAACAATCAGGAAATTTATTAACGGTTGATTTTATGTGCCATGGTGTGCCTTCGACGATGCAATTTAAGGATTTTATTCTTGAAAGGGAAAAGAAAGAACATTCGCCAGTGGTTAATGTGACCTTTCGAGAGAAAGATGATGGCTGGCGCACACAGGTAATAAAGACATATCATGAGAATGGAAGAGTTTGGAAAAAAACATCGTATTATTATTATTATTATTATATGTTTCTTAACAACTACTCTCTCAGAGATTCATGCTATTCTTGTGAGGAGTACAATACACACACAGCGGATATTACCTTGGCAGATGATTGGAACTGTAGTGAAAATGATAATTTAGGAACTTCTCTAGTTTTTGTGAATAGTTTATCCGGTCAGTCAGCAATTTATAGTGTTCTGGACAAAGCGACATATACTGACGTGACACAGCAGTCAATGGATAATATTGCAATTTATAGCCATTCTGGGTATGACTATAGAAAAAAAGAACAGTGGAAGAAAGCTTTAGAGACAGGCGGATATAGGAAAGTAAAGACAATACTGTTCTACAAAGCGTCCATGATACCGTTGGCAAAGTATAAATTACGGAGACAGGCATCAATGATCAAGAAAATGATTAAGAAAATATGGGGGGGGTAAACAGTAGAAGCATCGCTGTGGCTGCAAGCTGCCTAACCTTTTACAATAGAAATCTAATAGTCTACTCCAACGTTAACACAGAATATTCGAAGGGTTACCACTTATACTTAAGGGTAGCTCTGGGAAAACCGTCGGTGGCTTAATGAGGAGGAAATGAATTGTGATTTCAATTGGAAAAGAATGTACAGGTTGCGGCCTGTGCTCAGTAGTGTGTCCTGAAGATGCGATTTCGATGCGTGAGAATGAAGAAGGTTTTCTATACCCAGTAATTGAAAAAGATAGATGCAATGAATGCGGTAGGTGTATATCGGTATGTAAGGATGTTAAGGACCAATGGCACCATAAGAACGGAAAACCGACAGTTAAGGCCTGTCAGACAAAGGATGAAAAGTGGCTGATTGAATCTACTGCAGGAGGGTTCTTCCCAACACTTGCACAATGGGTTCTTGAACAGAACGGTGTAGTGTTTGGAACCGCTTATAATTCTAATATGATTCCGGTTGTGCGTAAAGCGGAATCAGTGACGGAAATTTTGGGATTTAATGGTTCGAAGTATGTTCAGTCAAATTTGACGCATGCACTTCCGGAAATCAAAAAAGAGTTGGAGATGGGAAGGCAAGTGCTATTTTCTGGCACACCTTGCCAGGTTGCAGCCGTTAAAACCTTCTGTAAAGAATTTGTCGGAAAGACCCTTTTGACAATGGATGTTGTCTGTTATGGTGTGCCTAGCCCTGGTTTGTTCAGAGCTTTTTTAGACACTATTGAGCGAAGAACATCTGCTAAGGTGATTGATTATCGATTCCGGGACAAGCATAAGAATGGATGGAGTCATACGACAATTATTCGAATGCTTGATGAGAAAGGGAAAATACTGCAATTCGAAGAAGAAGACTATAGTAAGATTCCGTATTATAGAATGTTCGGGTCAAGAAATTGCTTTAGAAGGGAATGCTATAACTGTTATTATAACACAACGGAAAGAATAGCGGATTTTACCACAGGGAATTTTTGGGGTATCGAAACAATGACAAATGAATTTGATACTCGGAACGGAGTTTCAATGGTGCTGCTAAATACAGACTTTGCAGGGAATATCTTTGAGAAGATTAGTGACCGCTTTCAAATAGTCGATATGACACTCGATCAAGCAGTGCAGGCAAATGACGCTCTAGTGCACACTTGCAAATATCCAAAAGAAAGGGATGCAATATACACTTGCTATGCACGGCAGGGGTTCGATACGATGTTCCAAAAGTATTATGTTGATACCCCTGTTCAAAAGATAAAAAGAAAATCTAAAGTATTGCTGGAGAAAATAATCAAGCATAAGAAATAGAAGGGAAAATATTGAATGGCGAGTTTCACGGGTAAACTGGTTAAAAACACAGCACTAGGGATCTTGTTCAAGATACTGACAATAGCATTTACATTTGTGAATCGGACATTGTTCATCAGGGTATTAGGCGAACAATACCTAGGGATTAATGGACTATATTCAAATGTTTTGTCGGTTCTTTCTCTTGCGGATTTAGGTGTTAATAGTGTACTGATGTTCTTCCTTTATGAGCCGTTGGCGCATAAAGATGAAAAAAAGCTGTCCACCTTGATTGCATACTTTAGAAAAGTATATTTTGCGATTGCTGGCATAGTGCTTGTAGTGGGACTAAGTTTGATACCCTTTCTCCCTTATTTAGTAAAAGGGGCAGATTTATCGAAGACAGAACTGATACTATATTATGTATTGTTTTTAATCAATACCTGTTGCTCGTATCTGGCAGTGTATAAATCAACAATGCTGATTGCTGATCAGTCCGCGTACATTGTCAATACCGTGAATTTCGTGTTTACTGTTATTCAGAGTTTGCTTCAAATTGGAATACTGTATATTACGAAAAACTATGTGTACTATCTTCTTGTGGTTATTGTCTGCACACTCGGTAATAATATCATTCTTACAGTGATTTCTGGAAAACGATATCCATTTTTGAGTAGTGTTACTCCAGACCGTGATGTTGGAAATCTAAAAAAGAGGATATTCAGCAATATTAAGAATGTTTTTCTTTACCGTGTAGGCGGTACAATTATGAATTCAACCGATAATATACTAATTTCTGTTTTAATTGGAACGAGCGTTGTTGGGTATTATTCGAATTATGCACTTATAATCACAAATCTAACAGCATTATTGATGTTTTTCTCGCAAGCTATGATGACTTCAATGGGAAATTTTGGCGTGGATGCAGATGTTGATAAAAAAGAACTGGTTTTTCGGTCATCCATGCTAATCTATGCGGGGATTGCAGCATTTGCAACCAGCTGCATTGTTACAATGATGAACGATTTTATGACAATCTGGCTAAAAGATGAGCAGTACCTTTTGAGTGATGCTTTTGTATGGGTTTTGGGGTTCAAGCTGTTTATAGACATTATTACATCCCCAAACTGGACATTCAGAGAGTCAGCGGGACTCTTTAAGGAAGTTCGCTTAATTATGTTTTTGGCGGCAATTATTAATCTAATACTATCAGTGCTCTTGGCAAAGCCGTTTGGATTAGCAGGTATTATTGTTGCTACCTCTATTGCAAAAATACTGACCCTGTTTTGGTATGAACCAAGGACATTTTATCGGAAAATATTCTGTAAGAATCTGTTGAGATACTGGACATATCATGCAACGTTAATGATCATATGTGTCTTATGTATCATTGGTAGTTATGTGCTTTCATCGAGTCTCTCACCTTCTCTGATTGGTATACTTGCCAAGATAATAGTTTCGGCACTTTTTACTATAGTTATTTTTTCTGTAATGCTCGGCAGGACAAACGAGTATAAATTTTGCATGGGTAAAATTAATGGTCTGGTTCATACAGTTAGAAAAACTGACTGTTTGTGAATATTTATGGTTTAATAGAATAAGTAGGAGGAAATAAAAATGTCTGCATTTGATAACGCAACCCTTATGATCACTGGTGGTACTGGTTCTTTTGGTTCTACCGTTCTGAAGCACTTCCTGGATTCTGATCTGAAGGAGATCCGCATCTTCTCCCGCGATGAAAAGAAGCAGGACGATATGCGCCATGAGCTTCAGGCCAAGCATCCTGACACCGCTAAGAAGGTGAAGTTCTACATCGGTGATGTCCGCAACCCCCAGTCTATCCGTGACGCCATGCCCGGCGTTGACTACATCTTCCACGCTGCCGCTCTGAAGCAGGTTCCCTCCTGCGAATTCTTCCCCATGCAGGCTGTTCAGACCAACATCATCGGCACTGATAATGTGCTGCACGCCGCTATTGATGCTGGTGTCAAGCGTGTTGTCTGCCTGTCCACCGATAAGGCAGCCTACCCCATCAACGCCATGGGTATCTCCAAGGCTATGATGGAGCACGTCATCTACGCCAACGCCCGTGTGGCGGCCGAGCGTGGCGGCACCACCATCTGCTGCACCCGTTACGGCAACGTTATGTGCAGCCGCGGTTCCGTTATCCCTCTGTTCATCGACCAGATCAAGGCTGGTAACCCCATCACTATCACCGACCCCAACATGACCCGCTTCCTGATGAACCTGGACGAGGCTGTGGATCTGGTCTTGTTCGCTTTCCAACATGCAAATCCCGGTGATTTGTTCATCCAGAAGTCTGATGCTTCCACCATCGGCGATCTGGCTAAGGCTGTCCAGCAATTGTTCGGCGATACCGGCACGAACATCATCGGCACCCGTCACGGCGAGAAGCTGTTCGAGACTCTGATGACCCGTGAGGAGCGTCTGCGCAGCCAGGATATGGGTCATTACTTCCGTGTTGCTGCGGATAATCGCGACCTGAACTATGATAAGTTCGTGGTCAAGGGCGAAGTACATACCATGGCAGATGAATCTTACACCAGTCATAACACCACTCGTCTGGATGTGGAGGGCACTGTGAAGAAGATTCTGACCACTGAATATGTCCAGAATGAGCTGAAAGGCATTCCCAATGTCTAAAGAAAAGTTGCTGCTGGTGGGCGCTGGCGGCTTTGGGCGCATGGTAGCGGAACAGGCGATGCTCCAATACGACTGTGCCTTTGTGGATGACGGACAAGCAGTGGGCACTGAGATCTGTGGCATTCCGGTGGTTGGCGGTCTTGCTGATTTGCCGGAGCTACGGAAGGAGTATGGCTTGCTGGTGGTGGGAATCGGCAATAATCGGTTCCGAGCACAGGTGTATGAGAAGGCAAAAGCACTTGGCTATGCGTTCCCCAATATCATTGCTCCCAGTGCCTACATCAGTCCATACGCCAAGTTGGGATGCGGCTGTGTGGTGCTGCAAAACGCTTGTGTCCAGAATGGTGCGTCCGTAGGCAACGGTGTTTTGCTGAATGCCGGAACGGAAATTCACTGTGATGCAGCGGTAGGGGACTACGCCCTGATTTACACCAACAGCGTTGTTCGCACCGGTGCGACTGTGGGTAACTTTACTCGCATCGGCAGTAACTGCACCATCTGCAATCATGCAGCCGTGCCGGATGGCGCAGATATTCCGGACTGCACCGCAGTACATTAAAGAGGTGATAGGATGAACATTCTAGTCACAGGTGCCAAGGGCATGGTGGGAACCGCCCTGTGCAACAACCTGAAAAACATCCGGGATGGGAAGAACAAGACTCGACCGGCATTGGATATTAAAGAAATCTACGAGTATGATCTGGATTCCACCCCGGCGGAGCTGGACGAGTACTGCCAGAAAGCAGACTTCGTATTCAATCTGGCAGGCGTGAATCGCCCGGAGAACCCGGAAGACTTCATGAAGGGAAACTTCGGCTTTGCATCTGATCTGCTGAACTGCCTGAAAAAGCACAACAACAAGGCAACCATCATGCTGTCTTCTTCCATTCAAGCCACGCTGGCTGGTCGCTTCGGCAACAGCGAGTACGGACGTAGCAAGAAGGCTGGCGAGGAACTGTTCTTCCAGTATGCCCAGGAGACCGGGGCAAAGGTGGCCGTCTACCGTTTTGTGAACCTGATGGGACACAGCCGCCCCAAGTACAACAGTGCCGTCAGCACCTTCTGCTGGGCAGTTGCCAACAATGAGCCCTTCACCGTCAACGACCGTAGCACCGAGCTGGAGTTGCTGTACATCGATGACCTTGTAGAAGGGATGTTTGACCTGCTGGAAGGCAAGGAGCAGCACTGTGAATTTGACGGTGTGGAGACTGTTCTGAAAGCAGATGGTCGCTACTGCTGCGTTCCCGTGACCCACAAGGTCACGCTGGGCGAGATCGTAGATCTGCTGCAGGAGTTCAAGCAGCAGCCGACCACGCTTATGATGCCGAAAATGCCGGATGGCTCCTTTGCCAAGAAACTGTACTCCCTGTACCTGACCTATTTGCCCACTGACAAATTCAAGTATGCCCTCAAGATGAACGTGGACAACCGTGGTTCCTTTACAGAGCTGGTACACACCGCCGATTGTGGGCAGGTGAGCATCAACATCAGCCGCCCGGGCATCACCAAGGGGCAGCACTGGCACAACTCCAAGTGGGAACTGTTCATTGTGGTGGCTGGGCACGGTTTGATTCAGGAACGGAACATCAACACCGGGAAAACGGTGGAATTTAAGGTTTCCGGAGACAAGATTGAGGCTGTCCGCATGATTCCCGGCTGGACTCACAATATCATCAATCTGTCGGAGACGGAAAATCTGGTGACGGTGATGACCTGCAACGAGATTTTTGACCCGAACCACCCGGACACCTTCTTCGAGCCGGTGTAAGAGAAGCTACTGGTTGACGTTAGGAGAATTTTATGGAACACAATTTTACATGGAAAAACGACGGGCGCACCAAGATCATGATTGGCTGTGGTACCCGTCCGGAGATTATCCGACTGGCTGCCGTTATCAAGCGTTGCCGGGAGTATTTTGACTGCTGCGTGGTCTACTACAACCAGAACTGGGACAGAAACCTTTCCACTGTTTTCTGGGAAGATTTTGAACTGAAGAACACCTTCGGGGAGTATGGCCCGGACATTTTGGTGCCGGTGGTTGGCGAGAATCTTGGTGTTACCTGCGGCAACATTCTGGGGCGCAGCTATGAGCTGCTCAGCGAATTGCAGCCGGAGGGCTATCTGGTGCTGGGCGATACCAACTCCTGCCTGTCCGCCATCAGTGCCAAGCGGTTGCACATCCCCCTGTTTCACATGGAGGCTGGCAACCGCTGCAAGGATGAGTGCCTGCCCGAGGAAACCAACCGTCGCATCGTGGATGTGATCTCTGACGTGAATATGTGCTATTCCGAGTTCGCCCGGAAGTATCTGGCAGATACTGGCCTACCCAAGGAGCGCACCTACCAGACCGGCTCTCCCATGGCGGAGGTGCTGCACATGAATCTGGAGAAGATCCAGAAAAGCGACGTGCTGGAGCGTCTGGGACTGGAGAAGGACAAGTACATTCTGCTGTCTGCCCACCGTGAGGAGAACATCGACTCTGAAAAGAACTTCATGAGTCTGTTCACCGCCATTAACGCACTGGCAGAAAAGTACGATATGCCCATTCTCTACTCCTGCCATCCCCGCAGCAAGCACCGTCTGGAACAGAGCGGCTTCCAGCTTGACCCTCGAGTCCGGGTCAATGAACCGCTGGGCTTCAACGACTACAACAAGCTGCAAATGAACGCGCTGGCAATCGTCTCCGACTCCGGCACCCTGCCCGAGGAGAGCAGCTTCTATCTGTCCATCGGTCATCCCATCGCTGCCGTGTGCATCCGCACCTCCACCGAGCGTCCCGAGGCACTGGAAGCTGGTGACTTCATTCTAGCTGGCATTACCACCCGGGAACTTCTCAACGCTACCGATATGGCGATCGAAATGAAGCAGAAGGGTGTTCTGGGTAAGCCCTGTCCCGACTATGTGGACGAGACCGTGTCCATGAAGGTGGTTCGCATCATTCAGGGCTATGTGAATGTGGTCAATAAGATGGTGTGGAGAAAATACTGATTATCTACACAACGGCCATGCATCAGCATGGCTGTGCTGCTCAAATGTGCTACCTCTCCGTGGTGAGCAGCAGGCAACGGATAATTATCCGGCTAAAGGCACATTTCTATTCGTCAATTCACTCTTTGGATGAGGAAAAAACTATAATGGGAAAATATTTTGGAACCGATGGCTTCCGTGGTGAAGCTGGTATTGATCTGACCGCTGACCACGCCTACAAGGTTGGTCGTTTTCTGGGCTGGTATTATAACGCTTTGCGTGAGCGCAACGGTGATAATAACCCTGCACGCATCGTCATTGGTAAGGATACCCGCCGTAGCTCTTATATGTTCGAGTATAGTCTGGTCGCTGGCCTGACCGCCTCCGGCGCAGACGCTTACCTGCTGCACGTCACGACCACCCCGTCTGTGGCGTACATTGCTCGTGTGGACGACTTCGACTGTGGCATCATGATCTCTGCCAGCCACAACCCCTATTACGATAACGGCATCAAGCTGATCGACTGCTATGGCGAGAAGATGCCCGAGGAGATTTTACTGTTGGTGGAGGACTACATCGACGGCAAGCTCCATGTGTTCGACAAGGACTGGCCGGAGCTGCCCTTTGCCCATCGGGAACACATCGGCTGCACTGTGGACTATGTGTCCGGTCGCAACCGCTACATGGGCTATCTGATTAGCCTCGGAATCTACTCTTTTAAGGGCGTGAAGGTCGGTCTGGACTGCGCCAACGGTAGTTCCTGGAATATCGCTAAGTCTGTGTTCGATGCTCTGGGCGCAGATACCTATGTCATCAATGCACAGCCCAACGGTCTGAACATCAACAACAATGCAGGTTCCACCCACATCGAGGGCCTGCAGAAGTTCGTGGTAGAGAAGGGGCTGGACATCGGTTTTGCCTATGACGGCGATGCTGATCGTTGCCTGTGTGTGGATGAAAAGGGCAATGTCATCACTGGCGACCATATTCTGTACATCTACGGCTGCTACATGAAGGAGCGTGGCAAGCTGCTGACCAACACTGTGGTCACTACCGTCATGTCCAACTTTGGTCTGTATAAGGCTTTTGACGAGCAGGGCATCGGCTATGCAAAGACCGCTGTGGGCGACAAGTACGTCTATGAGTACATGGCAAAGAACGGCTGCCGCATCGGCGGTGAGCAGAGCGGTCACATCATCTTCTCTAAATATGCCAGCACCGGTGACGGCATTTTGACCAGCCTGAAGATGATGGAAGTCATGCTGGCGAAGAAACTGCCTATGAGCAAGCTGGCTGAGCCTTTGAAGATCTATCCGCAGGTGTTGGAGAATGTTCGTGTGACCGACAAGAAGACCGCACAGGATGACGAAGCGGTGCAGGCAGCAGTCAAGGCCGTAGCTGAGGCACTGGGCGATACTGGTCGTATTCTGGTGCGTGAGTCTGGCACGGAGCCTGTTGTGCGTGTGATGGTGGAAGCTCCTGACCACGACACCTGCCAGAAATATGTGTCTCAGGTCGTGGAGACCATTAAGAGCAGAGGCTACGGAGTTTGAGTGCAAACCTGAAACGAGGATGTGGAATCCTGCTGATTGTATTTGTGGTTCTTCTTTCTATCTTGGCGTTGCTGCCTGATGCGGATGTTGATCACGATGCAGGATACACTGCCTCAGAGTTGAGTGTCGGAGAAACCGTAGATGGAAGCGTGACCAGCACAAGCTATGTGAATCCTGATGGAGTGATCACAGAAGCTATTGATATAGGCTATGCGACCGTGTGTAGAATGCGTGATGATAACGGCCGAGTTGTAGAAGAACGTTATCTTGATGCAAACGGAGACCCAGTGGCAAGGTATGGGGATTATTACGGATTATCGTATGAATACGATGAAACGAGTACGGTAATCACATATCTTGATGCCGAAGATAATCCAATAATACGCAGTGACGGATATGCTACTATTGTCAGAACGCTGGTTGATGGCAAACCTTCGGATGATTTCTACTACGATTTGGACGGACAGCAAGTGCCGTGTTTAGGTGGATACTATGGGATTCATCGTGAGTATAGTATTGCGGGGCGGAATATCAGCTTGACATTTCTTGATAAAAAGGGTTGTGCGATGTGTAGTTCATCTGGCTGTGCAGGTGTGACTTATCAGTGCAATATTGATGGTATTGTTGTCGGTGAGCAGTATTTTGACACAGAAGGAAAACCTGTAAAATCTTCTCTTGGTCAGTATGGCGAGTTATACCAGCGCAGCGAGCAAGGATACATCGGCCAGATCACATATCTTGACGCAGATGGAAAACCCACCCTCACCAATGCAGGCTATGCCATCCTCAAACGTACCTATCATAGAGATGGCACAGCAGATACGGATATGTATTTTGATGCGAATGGCAATCCAAAAGCATTGTCTAAAGGGCAGTACGGCATCAAACGCAGTGGTAAGGTGAATTTTCTGCTTGACAAAAACGGCAACATTATGCTGTGTGTGGACAACCTTCTGAATGGCTTCCCGTGCATGGTGGTTGTTTTTGGTTGCGTTGTCTGTTTGCTGATGATTGTTTTTCCGAAGAGTTTAAGTGTGGTACTGACGATTGTTTATGTGGCTTTCATCGTCTATGAAACACTGATGTTCCGTGAATCAGGGGATGCAAGAACGAACTTTGTCCTCTTTTCCTATGCAGGGAAGTTCTTGAAAGAGCAATCTGTGAGAGTTGGGGTCATCAATAACATCTGGCTGTTCATTCCACTTGGAACGGGGCTGTATAGATGGTTTCGGAAGAAGTGGGTGTTGCTGATTCCTTTCGTGATGTCTGTGGCAATCGAAACGACCCAGTATATTACGGGACTTGGCATCGCGGAGTTCGATGATGTGTTCGGTAATACGATGGGCGGATGGATCGGTGTGTTGGTGGCTTGGATGTGGCTGAGCAGAAAAATGAGCTTGAACAATAGAGCATAAGGAAGTATACATGTCTAATTTTCTTCGTTATCCTTGAAAACGAGACATATATAGTATATATTTGAGCTGTGAGAGTCATTCGTTATGGATGCTCACAGCTTTGCCGCTCGATACTTTGCACACCTCTACGCGGTGGGCGGCAGGCAACACATGAGAATGTGGCTAAGTTGCAGAGACCAGGTCTTTGAACTTGAGGTAGCGTGTATGATTTATGACGGGTTTGTTGAAATCGCAGAGAGATTGATTCCTTATAGGTATAAAAACGGAATAATTACAGTTTGCTTTGAATTGACTCCAATAAATTTACCTGATGGAATTGATACACTGAAAACCAGAGAAGTAGGTTGTCTTACATCTAAAAGAACTTTGTTTAAACTGAGGATACCATTGCAGAATAGCGGAATAACTATGGAAAACAATAAGACGGATAATGTAGAAGTAGTTGTGTTTGACCAGAAGCGCGATGTTGAATTTAGTGTTGAAGACTATGACGATAGCGCAGTATACACAGAAATGCGCTTCGATTTTCCGGAGTTGGATTATTTTTGTCCCTCTTCGAAAATGTGTAATATTGAAGAGGGAAAGGTAGAAGTCATTAGGAATCCTATTTATTCACTGAATGATCAGATTCGTTATAAGGGAACAGATATCAAAGTTTCCCTGAATACACTTGCAACGGTTAAGTATGGGGTTAAGGCCATCACCGAAACAAGAACTAATCTGGTGTTGACATTTTCGGAGACCAATGATTTTTCCTATATTTTTGGTCTTTATAATTCCGTCAAGGCTTTTTTTGCTTTTGTCTGCAATCGTCAAAATGTAGCACTCCATCAGGCGACGTTGATAGGAACTTGTATGGGAAAGCGAATTAAAGATGGACACATCATTGAGGAAAAAAGGCGGCTATCATCTCAATTTGTTCCGGTTGAAAAGTATGTTGAACCAGATGAGGATGGGAATACAATATCAAAAACAATAAGATTGGAGTATTATAAACAGCATTTTGTCAATCTTTTTCAAATGTTTTTTGAAAAGGAAACTAGTGAGAATGCACTACTTGGATCGGGTGAAATCCACGCATCAGTAAAATACAGAAACTTGATTGATCTAAGGCAAAGTTTGCATATCACTGCTGCCTTTGAATTCTATGTTAGAACGCTTCTGCCTGAGATGTATTCGCAAAGCTCGATTGATTTTTGCAATGATGTCTCTGCGTTTTTAGATACATATATAAATGAGCATACAGGAAAAAAGAAAGAAAAGGCAAAAAGCTTTAAGAGAGGTCTAAGTCCAAGTCTATCATTATCCGAGAAAATGCGTAAAGTGATAGAGGGATATGATGGATGGGCACCTATCAAGCCTGTATTGCGGGATTGGTTCGGTTCAGACTACATAGCCTTGACAAAGGCAGCGAATGACTGGAGAAACGAGTTGGCTCATGAAAAAAGATCATACGAGCCGGATGAAAATACTGTCATGGCTATACGGCTGGTAGAGCATCTAAACTATAGCATTGTATTAAGAATAGCTGGATATAGTGATGAGGAAATTTCGGCTATTCTTGAGAATACACTTGCAAGATAAGAGCATTGCCATCTTATTCCCACAGTGCTATACTAACATCAAGTCTTACATATTCTTTCGGGAGGTATCATCCTATGTCCAGAACCAAAGGCAGCAAGAACCTTGTTACCGCATCTACCGACTTCGATGCTCAGATCGCAAAGTTGCAGAAAGACAAGGCTATGCTCGAAGAAGGTCTTTCCAAGACTGTCGCCCAGATCGAAGAACTGAAGACCGACATCAAGTCTCTGCGTGAAAGTCTAAAGCCGCAGAAGGCGGAGATCAAGCAGACCGAAAAGAAAATCGCAAAGCTGGAGGCCAAGAAGGTTGCTGCTGAGGCGAAGGCCGCCGAAGCGGCCAAGAAGGTCGAGGCCGAAGCTGTGCTGAAAAAGCTGCTGGCATCCGGTATGACGGCGGATGAGATTCTCGAAAAGCTGAAATAAAGTAATACGCCGTGCGGACTGAACTCCGAAAGTTTGCACGGTGTATTTGGAATGCGTCATATAGTTTGTGACGAAAATAAAAGAAATGGAGTGTACGAAAATGAATTTATCAAAAATTCATCATATTGCGATTATTGTATCTGACTACGAAGCCGCAAAGAATTTCTATGTGAACAAGCTGGGATTCTCTATCATCAGAGAAAACTACCGCCCAGAGCGTAAGGATTGGAAGCTGGATCTTCGCGTAAATAAACACACGGAGCTGGAAATTTTCGCTGAAGAGAATCCACCGAAGCGTGTGAACCGTCCGGAAGCCTGTGGTCTACGCCATCTTGCGTTCTGCGTTGATAACGTGGAACAGACAGTGAATGAGCTTGCAGAGGCTGGAATTGAATGTGAGCCGATCCGTGTGGATGGTTATACTGGCAAAAAGATGACCTTCTTCCACGATCCGGATGGCCTGCCGCTGGAGCTGCATGAATAATCATGGGAGAGATAAGAGCATATAAACCCCGGAAGCCTGGCGGTGGTCGAAAGAAGTTGAAGCCTGAGTATAATGCCGGGAAAAATCTGAAAGAGCTGATGGACGCTGCCGCAATACTTTATAAGGATGAAATGACCATGCAAGCCATCGCAGATGCACTGTCCCTTAACCCCATCAAGGTTCGGAAGTTACTTATCACCGCCGGAGTCTACGAGTCGGATACCGCAAAGCTCGTCTGGCAGACCTTTAATGCCTTCAGAGAAACACAGGACTACTCCACTGCCGTTACCTCCACCATGTCTGCCTTACAATTGTCCCGCCCATCAGTGACCTCTTATCTGCCGTATGAGAAGGGCGTGTACTTCCCGGAGGATGCTGATGCGGAGAATATCAGTGCGGGGGCAGAGAGACAGCGACACTACCGAGCTGTGGTTGCGCTGAAGAAGAATCCCTGCGAGGAGAACCTCTGGAAGTGCGTGGTGGCTTTTCGGGGGTACAAGTTTAAGACCCTGTCCGGCTTGCCCTTTACCTATAAGCTGAAGAAGGGCAGGGAAGATGAATTCACCAAGGAGCTGTGGATCGACCGCAGAGAGGACAGCAAGAGCCTTGCTTGGAGTTCCGTGATGCTGGCGTATCACAATATCGGTAAAATCGGAAAGGTAGTGGACAGACCCAAGGCGCTGGGAGATATCCGGGGTGTGTCGTATATCTATGGAATGTTCTTCCGATTTGGCTTGATTGATGTGCCAGAAAAGGTTAAAAAGAAGATGACGGAGTGATAAGGACACGAGATATATTTTGTTTTAAGATGGAATGTGATATAATAGAGATGACGGTTTACCGTACTACTTGTAAAGGGCAGGTGAGTGTACAAATGCACATCATTTGTCATAGCGAGAAATTCGAGCTCAATCTGGACAAGCTTATTGAGGCTATCACAAAGGCTTCAAAAGCAACATTGAATCGGATGAATACCCGAATCACCAAGGAAATACAGCAGTTGTTGGATTTGGGTGATAACTCGCTTGAAGACTTTCCGCATTCTCAGTGGCTTTATGAAAGAATTGCGGAGTTGGAGCGGATGCGGAAGTACATCAAACTCCTAAAGAAGATGAAAAGCAATAAAGTTCCAGCGAAGCTGCACACGCTTTGGCTTTGCAGGATAAAAAACAGCAGTCGAACACTGGCGAGCACATCACTTAACCCAATGAGCATCGCACTGCCTGTTCCGCCCACGTTTGAGGCTACCTTGAGTAGTTTTGGACGTGGGAGGGATTTGGATGCCCTCGCATGCTGAGAAAAATCCAATAGAGATTGAAAACTACTATCACATTATAGACCCGAAGCGTAAGCTGTCTGAGAAAGAAAGGGCTGAAGAGGTAAATAGGGTGTTAGTGAATATGCCTGCTTGTTTTCCAGAAGCACTACGGTATGTGATGACACGTTTCGGATTTACGCAAGAGGCTCTGGCTTTTGAATCAAAGGTATCAGAGTCAACGATTGGTCGCTACAGAAACGGAAAGGTTAAAAGTTTTTCTGAGAAAAACGTGGTGGCTCTGTGTGTTGCCATGCACCTTCCTCCGTGGCTTTCATTTGAACTCATAGCAAAAGCGGGTTTTAGCTTGGCTGCGACCAGAGAGCAGCAAGCATATTTAATGGTTCTTAGCTGTATGTATATGAGGTCGGTTGATGAGGTGAACGACTATTTGAAAGAAAGAGGGTCTGATTTACTGTCCCAAGTGGCGGCATAAGATTGTCGAGCATTCTGAGCTTCTAAGTCAAAAATGATGAGCCGTGTGTCCTTCTCCGGTAAGGAGTTGAACACACGGCTCATTTACATTTATGGTTATTCCCATTCCTCATCCCGGACTCGGAGAAAATCCTGTACTTCTTTTTCGGTTGCCGGGCGGATGGCAGGTCTGTTCTGGTAGTCCGTTTTGCCGCAGTCTGGGCAACGGTCGAGCAGCGACTCTGCCTCAAAGCAGTAATGGCAGACATCGCAGAAATAGTAGTTCACAACACGCAAGTTGTCAAGCAAAAAATATATATTTGCATAATTCTATGAAATGCAAAGCATATAATTGATTGCATAGCATTGACAGGTATGCAATTTTCAAATATAATAGATTTAAAGGTGGTGATAAAGTGGGAAGGAAAAAGGCAGTGAATCTATTTCCGGAATATGCCAGATCTAAAAGGGCTGATGCAGAGGCACTAAGCCAATTAGTTTTGGCAGCCAAGGGAAATATGACGATGAAGAAGTTTGCTAACAAATGTGGGGTGAACACTTCTACCATTTCTCGTATTATAAATATGAAAATGGAAACCGTATGCTCTGATGAAGTAATTCTTGCAATTTCCGAGAATGCCGCAGCAGAGAGTGGTGTTACCCTCGAAGCATTGCTTGCCGCTAACGGTATGGTGAAACTGGTGCCCGATATAACAGGTAGACCTATAGAAGATGCTGGTAGTATGAATGAAGGCGAGCAAGAGGCGAAACATTCCGGTAAGGCTATAGTGACAACAAACAAGTTTGGTCATCTTAGTCACCTAAACAAACAGGCCTTCTGCCAAACGTATAATATTGCTGATTATGAAATGCGAATGGTGGAAACAAGTAGGCAAATAATTTTAAATGAAATTATATTAAATGGATATACGGTTGAGCTTATTACGTCTGAAAAAGCCTACTGGTCCTCATTGAAACGCTATTACGGTGATTATGCAATAAAAACAGATGCGTTAAAAAGCTACGGCATCGACACATGGCTCTTCGATTGTAAGTCGTATCACACTGGTAAAGTAGCCGCCGCATATAAGGCACTAGAAAAACTATTTGCACTAGCTTACATGAATAGCCCAAAGGATGCAGGTGTAAAGATATCAGTTGTTGTAGACCATAAAGATATGTTTCAGCAGGCGGTCAAGGTGTATTCAGGTATAAAGGTTCGGGACTGTTTTTCTGTGATTTTGATAAACGCACAAAGTCGATGCGTTGTGGAGGAATTCTGCATTCCAAGAGTTGATGGAACAGAGGTATCAATCTTTAGAAACGACTAAATTGGGATAGGAGGCAGGGAAACATGAGTGTGGATTATGGCATTTATGCGACCAAAGGTAAACGGATGCTACTTGCAATCCGGGCAATGGTCAATGGCCGTAAGGCGGTGGCGTATGTGAAGAATGGAAAGGTACAAGCCTATGAGTACTTAGACGATTTGGCAGCCCAGTGCTGCGTTGGACCCTGCCTCAAGTTTGAGGACGAGAATGAGAAGAAGCGGATGTGAATTAGCACACTTGGCTCATCGGAATCGTGTGAGCCAGTCAAAAACTAAACTGCTGCCTGTTTGGTGCTGCTCGAATGCGTAGTAAGCCGGGGTAGACTTCAAAGAAATCTGAAAATTTTCGGATTTTAAGGAGTCTATTCCGGCTTTTTTCGTTTATAGGGGCGCACGAGTGAACTTGCACAAAAACAGAACTCCGGGTTTGGTATTCTGTCCAAAGATGTCGAAATGGTATTTACGCTGGATAATTTTGGTGCTATAATCATCATGGGATTTAGGCCAAAAGGAGGACTTAATCCATCATCTTTATTCCATAGTGTAAATGCAATACGACAAAATTGGACAGAAAGGATAACCGAAAATGCGAGGTATATAAGGCTCTGAATTGATTAGTATAGACAGCCTAATTGTTTCAGCAAAGATATGTGTTTGATTGGTAAAAGCTGAAACAAATTTCTTGATTTAAGGCGTACAGATCCAAAGTACATAATTAGAAAAGCAGTAGAAACGAATTTTTTTAACAGCGCAATAGAACTCTGAGTAGATAAACTCGAAAACAAGAATGCTTTTATAAATTATGTAAGGGGATAAGTATGCTCATTCGAGAATTGGACTATATTTTCAATTCGATCTGACTTCGCAATCGGAATCTTTGTATATACAAAGACCGGAGAAGCTAGGATAGTGTACTTTTATCAAGTCACTGAGTCTTAGCAGCTCCGGTCTTTTTTTGTTTGCATTTGCAGTATGGAAGGGGGTGAACCGAGGTGGCATCTGCTGTACATAAGAATATCGAGCCTAAAGTGGCGGCTGTTAATGCCAACTCGGTTTGCCGCCAGTTGTCGCAGAATACTGCTGAGCAGGAGTTTGTTGCTCCGGATGAGTTTGTCGCTGAGGTTCAGTGGTCTTTGTCAATACGAGAGCTGATCGCAGGTCTGGAGTTTGGAGATGCTCTGAAGCTGTTGATGAATGACCGGGATATGTCTGTAGAGCAGATGGAGTCGGAGTCTGGACTCTCTGTGTCCACAGTGAAGCGGCTTCGCGCAGGTCAGGAGGCAAGCGCAGAACAAATCGTTGCCATTTCGGTGGCGTTGCGTCTTCCACCAATGGTCAGCAGTGATTTATTGAGAATGTGTGGAATCACACTGGACTTCAACAATCAAAGGAATACCGTCTATCAGATGATTCTGACGAGCCATTACAAAGACGGTATCGAGCAAGTCAATGTCTACCTTGCGGCATGTGGATGCGCTCCACTCAAAACTGCCTGCTAAAGTACCTACAACGGAATACCCATGAGGCGATTGGACCGCAAAATGGTCTGGTCGCCTCTTTTTTTGAAATTTTTTCTGAGGTTAGGGCTCAGAAAGTGAGCTCTAAATGGCAGTAAAAGGGCGAAAAACCGTGCTGTAAAGCCATCAAAAATGACCTCAAGCTTTGCAGAAGAACGGAATATCGATGGTTTTCGTGCTGCTTTTTAGAGCTCACTTAGTGAGCTGGTGATTTGATCAGTCTTCAGCTATCATGTAGTCAGTTCAAGGGACGAGCCCAAAAGGACAGACCCAAGAACACAAAATAACATCGTGAGCCTGGTTCTAGAGAAGGCGAAGGATACCATAACGGAGTTTTACCAACCGGCAGATGTCATCTGCTGGAGGTGAAACAGCCGGTCTATGGGTGTACCTCCCATCTCTGGAATCGGGCTTTTTGCGCTTTGCAGAATGTCCCAACTCAGAATGTGAGCCCTGCTCCGCTTCCGTCATCGGTATCCTTCTCCCTCCCAGAGTCCGGGGGAAAGGACAAAAAGATGACTAACATGATGATGAACGGAGCAGTTGCAATCTATGGTGGCTACGGTGCGATGGAGACCCGCCAGCCGTTACCGCAGGCAGTGGAGAGCGTGACACAGGTTGTCGAGGACTTGGCAGTCAACGCACATATCACTCTGGGTGAGCTGAAGAACACGGTTGCTGCTGTTATCGAAAAGAAGCTGCCGAAGTACGCACAGCTCGTGGAGATGCATCCTGTGATTGCCGCCAGAACTGTGGTGGGTGGTGCAACGCTCACGGCCTATGAAAATGGCTACGCCGTCTATGAGCAGGATGGCGCACACACGGTTATGGCAATCGACCGCTGCGGTGACTACCGCTACGACTTCAATGACGGTACATACGAGGTCGTTCCGGCGGAAGTGTTCGAGGATGCCGAGTGGTCAGTGCGTCTGGTCATGGAAGGCGAACGCCGGATGGAGAGCAACCGCAGCAAGACGGTCGCCATCAATGAGGCCGCCAGTTTGGATTGCGATGGCTCTGACTGGTCGGATGCTGTTATGGTGGACTTCATGGATGAAGAAAATGCCGAAATGCTGGCAGAGGAAGAAATTCGCAAGTTGTACGCTGCTATGAGCAAGCTCACGGAACGTCAGCAGGAAATCATCCAGCTCTACTTCTATAAAGGGCTGAACCAGTATGAAATCGCAGAAGAATTGGGGATTGCAAGACCCGTGGTCAGCAAAATTATGGCTGCCGCAATTAAAAAGCTCAAGAAAAGTTTTTGAAAATAGGGTACCTTTTCCCGAATTTCAGTAAGCATTATGAGAGGACTTCCTCTCACGAATACATCCAAGGAGGTTACACCCCATGAGTAACATCAAGAATCCCCAGAACAATCCCTTAAAGAATCCGGCTCCGGTGCGACCGCCCGGCGGCAGCACCGCTCCGAAGAAAGTCTATGTCTGCTCTCCGTTCCGGCCTACGGCGGTAGCGATGGCAGATAGGGCAGAGGAGCAGCGCTCCAATATTGAGAGAGCACTCAAAGCCTGCCGCATCCTCGCTATGATGGGCATCCAACCACTGGCACCACATCTGTACTTCACTCGTTTCCTCAAGGACGATGTAGCAGCAGAACGTGCTGCCGGGATGCAGTTTGGCCTGTCATGGCTGGAACAGGCAGATGAGCTTTGGGTGTTTGGCGACACGGTGTCGGAGGGCATGGCACAGGAAATCGCCAAGGCGAAAGAACTGGGGAAGCCCGTGCATACCCTTCCTGAACCCGGGCGAGTGGCAGAACTGCTCGTCAAGAGCCTTGCACAGAAGTACACCATGACCGATGACGGTCAACAGGAGATGCAGCCCAAGGCTGCGGAAAGTGAGCAACACAATGATGAACGATAAGAACCAGAATACCAGCGCCCCGGAAGTGCGCCGTATTCTCCCGGTGATGCTGAAGGTCGAGAACCTCCACATCCATCTGGATGAGCGCAGCACCAGCAACACCTATTTCAATGGTGTCGAGGATCAGGACGAAGAGCCTGATATCGACATCGAGGCCATGATCGACGCCATCTGCACCAAGACCGGTCTGTGCAAGGATGCCGTCGTGATGGCTCTGAATGCTCAGGCTGAGTATCTGGATTCTGTCTACGGTGAGGATGAGGTGGACGAGGATGAGTGAAATGCTGACCGGCCCCAAGAAGATCGTGGATGGGCTGACGGAGGTATTCCGCGGCCTGACCCGGATGTGCGAGGGCATGGCAGAGCAGATCGAACTCCTGGAGTTCACTTCTGAGGATGCGGAGGACGAGGATAAACTGCTCCCTCCGGCCAAGCCCCCTGCTGTGGACACAGCACCAAGGGTACAGGATGTGCCTCACCCTCGTAAGAAACCGGGGAAGCGTCCTCGCAAACAGGAACAGGACGCTCGGACCACGATGAAGGAGACGCCCAAGGAGCCGACCGAAGAAGCTCAGGCAGAGGAAAGCCCTGATGAGGAGGCGAAAGAGGAACTTCCTGATTTCCCGGATGACTCGGCAGATGACTTGCCCTTTGATTTGGACACCACCCAAAAGGCGGAACCCGAACAGCCTGCTGTGACCATCTCCAAGGAAGAGATCACGGCAGTCATCGTGGCGAAGATCAAACAGAAGCGCAGCAACAACGAGAAAATCGGTCAGTTGCTGAAGACCTACGGCGTGGGTCAGCTTTCTGAACTGCCGGCAGCAAAGTACGAGGCGTTCCTCGCAGACATCTCCCAGCTGTAACGGAGGTGCCGTATGCCCGAAGTACACGCGATCCTCTCTGCGTCCAGCTCGAAACGGTGGCTCAACTGTACGCCATCCGCTCGGCTGGAGCAGAATTTTCCCAATGAATCCTCGGTGTACGCCGAGGAGGGGACAGCCGCCCATGCGCTGGGCGAGTACAAGCTCCGCAAGTACCTGCATGAGCGTGTGAGGCGGCCTACTTCCGAGTTCGACACCGATGAGATGGATGCCAATACCGACATCTATGCGGAGTACATCATCTCCACAGTCGAGCGCATCAAGGAAACCTGCCCGCATCCGCTGGTCATGGTGGAGGAACGGCTGGACTACAGCTATCTCGTTCCGCAGGGATTCGGTACCGGCGACTGCGTGATCATCGCAGACGGAACCCTATACGTCATGGACTACAAAAACGGAAAAGGCGTGTTTGTCAGCTGTGACCACAACCCACAGATGATGCTCTACGCCCTCGGTGCTTACCACGCCTATGGGTATCTGTACAGCATCACCAAGGTGTCCATGACCATCATCCAGCCCCGGCTGGAAAACATCTCGACGTTTGAATGCAGTGTGGAGGAGCTGCTGGATTGGGCAGAAACCTATGTCCGCCCCAGAGCAAAGCTCGCCTTTGAAGGCAAAGGTAAGCAGGTTCCCGGCGACTGGTGTCGGTTCTGTCGTGCCCGTACTTCCTGCAAAGCCTGTGCTGCTGAAGCAATGGCACTGGTCAAGACCGAGTTCCTTGATCTGGATGCCGGTGTGCTGGCAGATGAGCAGGAAGAAACGGATGCCACTGCATCCTACGACCCGGACACCACAGCACCGACCTTTAAGTCCCCGGCACTTCTGTCCAAGGCGGATATCGAGAAGATGCTTCCCACGTTGAACCGCATTGAATCCTGGATCGAAGCCATCTTCGCCTATGTCAGCTCCGAGGCTATCAACCACGGTGTCTGCTGGGATGGCTACAAGGTGGTGGAGGGCCGCAGCAAGCGGCAGTTCCTTGACCTAAAGGCGGTGGCAACCGCAGCCACACAGGCAGGCTACAACGACATCTACAAGACCGAGATGATCTCCTTGACCGAGTTTGAAAAGCTCATGGGAAAGAAGAAATTTCAGAAGGTCCTGGGTGAATATGTCGTGAAACCGCCCGGTAAGCTGGCACTTGTTCCAGACTCAGACCCCAGACCGGCAGTTGATCTCGATACTGCCGCAGACGAATTTACACTACTCGAATAAAACATAATGGAGGATTACAAATCTATGGCTACTGCAAACAAGACTATGAGCGCGACCAAGGTCGTCATCCCTTGCCGCATTTCCTTTGCCAACATCTTCGAGCCCAAGAGCATCAACGGCGGTGATGCGAAATATTCCGTTTCCTGCCTGATCCCCAAGGCGGACAAGAAAACCTTGCTGGCGATCCACAAAGCTGTGGAGGCCGCCAAGGAGGATGGCAAGACCCGTAAGTGGGGCGGTAAGATTCCGCCTAACCTCAAGATGCCCCTGCGTGATGGTGACATCGACCGTCCGGACGATGAAAACTATCAGGAGCATTTCTTCCTGAACGCGACCAGCAAGGACGCACCGCAGGTGGTTGACCGCCATGTGCAGCCTGTGACCGACCCCATGATGGTCTACTCCGGCTGCTACTGCAATGTCAGCGTCAACTTCTACGCCTTCAACGCCAACGGCAATCGTGGCGTGGCGGCTGGTCTGGGCAACATCCAGTTCGTCAAGGATGGCGACCGCCTGTCTGGTCGTGCCTCTGCGGATGCAGACTTCGATGCACTGGAGGATGACGAGGAAGTCCTCGGCGACGACTCCGGTGAAGAACTGCCCGACTACCTGCGCTAAGTACACATCGACCGGGAGGGAGCTTCGGCTCCCTCCTTTTTACATGGAAAAAACGAGGTGATGAACTTTGAAAGAGACATTGATCGACATTGAAACCTACTGTGAGGCAGACATCAAGAAATGCGGTCTGTACCGCTATGTTTCCGACCCCAGCTTCGAGATCCTTCTGATTGCCTGGGCAACGGACGAGGGCAGCGGCTTTGGCGAAACGAAGCTGGCAGACCTCGCATCTGGTGATTCCTTTCCGCAGGAGCTTCTGGATGATTTCAAGGACAGCAATGTGACCCTGATCGCTCACAATGCGGCTTTCGAGCGTGTGAGCTTCTCCCGCTATCTCCAGCAGCACTATCCCGGCCAGTATCTGAAACCCGGCACATTCCTGTCGCCGAACAACTGGATCTGCACCATGGTCATGGCGGCATCGCTGACCCTGCCCATGGCACTGAAAGACGTCGGCGAAGTCTTGAGAACCACGCAGCAAAAGGACGAGGAGGGCAAACGGCTCATCAAGCTGTTTTCTGCGCCCTGCAAGCCGACCAAAAGCAACGGTGGCCGCACACGAAACCTTCCGCATCATCTGCCGGAAGATTGGGCGAAATTCAAGTACTACTGCATTCAGGACGTTAACACAGAGGTGGACATCTACAAGCGTCTGAAACGCTTCCCGATGCCTGACCGGGAGTGGCATCACTACAGGGTGAATGAGCGTATCAACGACCGTGGCGTAAGGATCGACACGAAGCTGGTCCGGCAGGCCATCACCTGCGATTTGCTCCTGTCGGATGCCATGACTACGAAAGCGTATGAGTTGACCGGGCTGGAGAACCCGAATTCCGTGTCCCAGCTCAAGACCTGGCTGGATGAGCGCGGTATCTCGATGGACACGCTGGGCAAAAAGAATGTCACTGAGATGATTGGCGAGTTGGACAAGAACGGCGTGGATGCCGAGGCAATGGATATGCTGAAGCTCCGGCTTCAAATGGCAAAGAGCTCCGTCAAGAAATACCAGGCAGCGGAACGCTGTGTCTGCCCGGACGGCAGAGCCAGAGGACTGTTCCAGTTCTACGGCGCAAGCCGTACCGGACGCTACTCCGGCCGGAACATCCAGTTGCAGAATCTGCCGCAGAATCACATCTCTACGCTGGATGAGGCAAGAACGCTTGTGAAGATGGGCTGCTTTGACATGGTGGAGAGCATCTACGGCAACACACCGGATGTCCTTTCCCAGCTCATCCGCACCATGCTCATTCCGAGGAATGGATGCGAGTTCATCGTGGCGGACTTCTCCGCCATCGAAGCCCGGGTGCTTGCGTGGGAAGCAGGGGAACAGTGGGTGCTGGATGCCTTCAAAAACGGCGAGGATCTTTACTGCGCCACAGCTTCCCAGATGTTCCATGTCCCGGTGGTCAAGCACGGCATCAACGGTGACCTGCGCCAGAAAGGGAAGATTGCAACACTGGCCTGTGGCTACGGCGGTTCTTCCGGTGCGCTCATCAGCATGGGTGCCTTGCAGATGGGACTGAAGGAAGAAGAGCTCCCGGAGATCATCGACTCATGGCGTGAAGCCAACCCCAAGATCGTGCAGTACTGGTGGGACGTGGAGAAAGCTGCGATGCAAGCCTTCAAGACCGGGGGACGACAGGATATCGGCAGGATCAGTTTTGCCTTTTCTTCTGGAACTCTCTGGATGGTGCTGCCTTCCGGTCGAAAGCTGGCTTACCTCGTGCCCAAACAGCAGCCGAATCGCTTCGGACGCATGAGCCTGACCTACGAAGGTGTGGGTCAGAACCACAAGTGGGCACGGCAGGAGACTTATTCTGGTCGGCTGGTCGAGAATGCGACGCAGGCAATCGCCCGTGACATTCTGGCTGAAGCCATGGCTCGGATCGAGGATGAGGGCTTGAACATCGTGGCGCACGTCCATGACGAGGTCATCATTGAGGCCCCCAAGGGCAAGTACACAGTTGAGGAAATCTGCCGACTCATGGCAGCTAACCCTGACTGGTGCGATGGCCTTCCGCTGGCAGCCGCCGGGTATAAGGGCGACTACTACTTTAAAGATTGAGGTGACCAGATGCCGCACGCCATTGAAATGAAGGACGGAAAGCTCCTGACACCTTTTGGCATCAGGGATCTGCTGGAAGCCGTGTCCGACTATGCCGGCGAGGAACTGGCCCGTGAGATCGAGGAGTACATCGACACGAATGTAGCGGATATCGATGACTACGAAAAAGAGTTTGACCGTCTGGAACAGGAGAACGAGAGACTGGCAGATCACTACCGGGGTGTCCTGAACGACATCCGGGAAGAGGTGGATGCTTTGGACACACTCCTGCACGACACTCGGCTGAACCGTACCCGGATGCAGGGAGCGGTCAAGATCATCCGCCAGATGATCCATCGAGAGCTGTAAGAGAGCTGAGAACTACAAAACACGGCGCCCTTGTCATAAGGACACGGGCGTATAAGCCGGCGCATAAATATGCGCCATAGAAAGGAAAGAATATGAAAACAGGCAGAAATTTGCAGGAAGTCCTTGTAGAACTGGATCGCCAGAACAAGGCAAAGCAGGACTTCATCAGCCCGGCGCAGGGAATGCGCCTCCGGGAAGATGGGCACACCTTCGAGCTGAACCATCTGACCACAGACCGGCAAATGACCTTCGGCACCACCTCGCTGTTCCACCGTCAGGTGGCATCGGCGCTGGGCATTCCGGCCAAGTACTACGACCTGATGCAGAGCCAGAAACCGGAACTGCTGGCGGAGAACGTGAACGCTTGGTTTGCGGACAGGACCAGCTCCTACATGGTGCGGTCTATGGACTACGGCTCCGGGCAGGTCGCCCGTGCGCTGTTGTCTGAGCGATACCGCCGTATCGACAACATGGAAATCGCCACATCGGTGCTGCCATTGTTTGCAGGCAATGACCAGTACGAGGTTATGTCCTGCGAGGTGACGGAAAATCGGCTGTACCTCAAGGTGGTAAACCATCGTCTGGAAATGGAAGTCCGCAAGGGCGACATCGTACAGGCTGGCGTGATGATCTCCAACTCTGAGGTGGGTCTGGGTGCTGTGTCCATCCAGCCGCTTACCTACAGACTGGTCTGCTTGAACGGCATGACCGTGTGTGACATGGGCGAACGCCGCCATCATGTGGGACGTCAGGCAAAGGCGGTGGAGGACAGTTTCACGCTGTATTCGGACGAAACGATGGAAGCCGAGGACAAGGCGTTCCTCTTGAAACTCCGAGATACCACAATGGCTGCAATCGATGAGGCACGGTTCGCACAGGTGGTGGGACGTTTGCAGGAGTCTATGGCAGTCCCCATCACCGGCAAGGTACAGGATGTGGTGCAACTCACTTCTCAGAGTTACGGCATCAACGCAGATGAGCAGGAGGGTATCCTCAAATACCTCATCGCCGGCGGCGACTTGTCCCTGTACGGCTTGTCCAATGCAGTCACTAGAGCGTCACAGGACGTTGCCTCGTATGACCGGGCTACGGCATTGGAGGGCATCGGCTGGCAGGTCGCCACCATGGAGCCTGCTCAGTGGAAAGAGATCAACCGGTGAGGTGAGTAGGGTGGAAAAAGAAACACTGGCTGTACGTTGGGTCGAACACAAGGATGAAAGTCCGCCCGAAAGGCGGCACAACCGCAGCTATCCGGACCCCACGGCAGATGCCGCCATCGGTCATGTGCTGTTGGAGGAACGCAGAAAGAAAAAGAAGAAACGTCCGCGCACTGGCGTGTGGCGGGCAGAGGAGGGGAAGCAGAGTGAGGGAGAGTGAGGTCGAGCACCAGTTCGTGGAAGCCGTGAGAGCCGCCGGAGGGCAGGCTCTTAAATTTACCAGTCAGAGCATGAACGGTGTGCCGGACAGACTGGTCCTGCTGCTGGGCGGTAAGTGTGCCTTTGTGGAGCTGAAAGCCCCCGGTAAGCAGATGCGGCTGTTGCAGCGCAAGCGCCGGCAGCAGCTTGAAGCACTGGGCTTTCCGGTGTTCTGCGTAGACCGCCCGGAGCAGATCCAGCCTGCCATTGATGCACTTGTCCATTGGAATCCCGGTGAACCCATTCCACAGGGCATCGGGGCGAGGATTCCTGATATGCCACAGGTAACTCTGCCGGAAAGCGAGGTGATGCCCAAATGAAGTTCATTCCGCATGATTATCAGAGATACTGCACGGAGTATATCAAGACCCATCCCATTGCAGCTCTTTTCCTGGATATGGGCTTGGGCTGAGGAAAAACCGTCATCACCCTTTCCGCAATCCAAGACCTCATGCTGAACACATTTGAGGTCAACAAGGTTCTCATCATTGCGCCGCTGCGTGTCGCAAGAGACACATGGCCGGCTGAGATCGAGAAGTGGGATCACCTGAAAAATCTGGACATTTCAATCGTCGTGGGCGATGTGAAGACACGCATCGCCGCCGTCCATCACCCAGCTATGATCTATGTGGTCAACCGGGAAAACGTCAAGTGGTTGGTGGAGTACTACGAGAAGAACGGAATGCGCTGGGACTTCAGCATGGTCGTGATCGATGAGTTGTCATCCTTCAAGAACTATCAGTCCCAGCGTTTCAAGTTCTTGCGCAAAGTCCGCCCGTATGTGAAACGCTGGGTCGGACTGACCGGCACACCGTCCTCCAATGGCCTCATGGATCTTTGGAGTGAAATCGGAATTCTGGATGGAGGAGAGCGTTTGGGCAAGTTCATCGGCCGCTACCGTGAAGCCTATTTCAAGGCAGCGTCCATGAATCCGTCCAGTGGCGTGGTCTTCCAGTACAAGCCAAAAGAGGGAGCCGAGGAGCTGATCTACCAGCGTATATCGGATATCACCATCTCCATGAAGGCTCTGGACTACCTGAATATGCCGGACTGTATCCCTACCCGGTATGAGGTGGAGATGAACGCAGACGAGCGCAAGCTCTACGATATGCTCAAGCAAGACCTCCTGATCCCCTTGAAGGACGGGGACATAGATGCTGCCAACGCTGCATCGCTGACTGGAAAATTGTTGCAGATGAGCAATGGCGCGGTCTATGACGAGAACGGCAAAGCGCGAATCCTGCATGACCACAAGCTGGAGGCACTGGAAGACCTCATCGAAGCTGCCAATGGACAGTCGGTGCTGGTGGCCTACTGGTTCAAGCATGACCGGGAGCGCATCATCAACCATCTGACGAAGCTCAAGATCCCGGTGCGCGACATCAAGACCAGCGATGACATCAAGGATTGGAATGCCGGCAAGATCCCGGTTGCCCTGATCCACCCGGCATCGGCTGGACATGGCCTGAACATCCAGCAGGGCGGACACATCCTGATTTGGTTCGGTCTGACATGGAGTCTCGAACTCTACCAGCAGACCAATGCCCGCCTCTGGCGGCAGGGCCAGACACAGGTGGTCACCATCCACCACATCATCACCAAGGACACAGTGGATGAGGACGTGATGGCAGCCCTTGAACAGAAAGACATGACACAAGAAAAATTGATTTCTGCCGTCAAAGCACGGCTGGAGGATTGACAATGGAGAAGATTTTGTTTCTGAACGAGAAAGACCGGAATGCTGGTCGCGCTCTCGAACACGGCGATTACCGCTATAAAACCGCCAAGCCGGTGACTGGCTTGAAGCCCAAACGCGATGAGGTAGGCTTCACAAGCCCTTATGCAATGTTCCGTCCCATCCGGGAACCCGGCTTGCTCTGCGAACTGCTGGGGGATAACCCGGTACGCCGCACTGCCGACCTCAAGATGAACTTTGACTTTCTGGTCAAAGACCTCTACGAGAATGAGATCAGTCGTCTCATGTATGTCGTTCGACTGGAGGAGATACGCTGTCGGTTGATTTTCAACAGCGAGGACAGAGCATGGGAACGTTACAACCGTCTGCGAGAAAAGGGCCAGCAGGCAGCCATGCCCAAGGTCACGCCGGATGAGAGCCGCAAGGTAGTCCTCAACGCCATCACATGGAAGTACGACTGGATTCAGCAGAACAAGAAACAGTGTTTCCGGTTTGCCGAGGCGGTCTACGCGCAGCAGGTGAAGGGGGAGACGAACCAGTCGCGGTTTATCGAGGCGTTCATCCAGTATGCCGCGAACCTGCCGGAACCCAACCGCCGTCTACTGGATGAGATGTATGAGCTGGCGTGGTATGACATCCAGCTCTATCCTTGCAGTCTTGAGGAAAAGCCGCTCATGAAGCCGTGGTATGACAAAAAGGAGCACGCCGATGGGAAATGTTGAGTATGCCGAGTGCTACGCAGAACTGGCAAACGCCATCGTTTTGCAGGCATTCAAGGATTATCGGAAGGCACTGTTCAAGCTGGTGCAGGAGCCGGAAGAATGGAAACATCGGTCCACGAAAAAGAAGCTAGAGCGGTTCTTCCGCTCGAAGTGGTATCGGACTTTGACTGAGTTGGACCCGGAGGTCTTGATGCGAGAGGCCAAGCGACAGGCGGATGTCAGTATTGAACGCTGGGAGCACGGCAGGGCAAAGGCACGGGAGCGCGCCGCGAAAAAAGCTGCTGAACAGAATTTTTCTGTTGCTGCGGCTATGTGATACACAACATCGGTCAGGAAGGAGGGCTTGACCATGAGCGAAGAAACTGAAAAGCAGGACTATATGGAAAAAGCCAGAGAACTGGCCGATTCCTATCCACGTCTGCTGGCAAAGCGACAAGAACTAAAACAGCGGATCGATGAATCCTCTGCATGGTTTTATACCCGGGAGGAGGTCATCTATAAGCTGTCGCAGGGCGCGCACGAGCAGGGAGAGCGGGTCAAAACCAGCGGTACGTCCAACCCGGTGGAGCGCACCGTCCTCAACTGCGACAAGGTGCTGGCATCCATGAACCGGGAGATTCAGGAGCGCCGGGAAGAAGAACTGATCACTCCGTACCGCCGGGTTTGTGAGGAGATTGAGTTGTTTGAAATCGGGCTGCGGAGCCTGCGGGGACGGACACAGCTCGTTGCCCGGCAGCTCTTTGTGCAGCGGAAAGCCATCCCCACGGTGGAGGATGATGCAGGAAAGCCGCTGGGGCGAAAGACCGTGGAGGCTGAGCGGGAGAGGGCTCTTACTGGAATCGCCCAGACGCTGGAACGATTGGAGGCGTAATTTTGAAAGATACAGAGAAGGTAACGGAGGCCATGCTTGCCACAGTGGTCTCTGCTTGCGAGAAATACCGCATGATTGAAGCCGAAGAGCAGAAAGCCCAGGCTGAACTCCACAAGCACGCAAAGTCAGAAAATGAAGCAGTTTATCCAAAGGAGAAAGCCATGTACGAGAAGCTGGCGGCGGACACTTCGACACGCTGCCTCATGGCCTATCAGTGGCGGCGAGACTTCAATATCGCTTTGCAGAAGGTGGAGCCATTCAAGGCACGGATGGTGCTGGAGCAGCATTTCATCCGGGGCCAACCCCTCAAAGCTATCGAGATTGGCTGCGGTAAGACCATGAGCCGCACCACGGCGACGCACTACAAGAAGGTCGGAATCCGGGGTTTTGCCAGGGAACTGGAGAAGATTCTCCCGGATCTTGAAAGCAAGGAAAAAATTATTTTTGGAAAGTGAACACTTTCCGAGCATCGTTGTACGCCGACCGTACTTGATTGAACATTTTTCTTGTTTACGGTACGCCCGCAATTTGGTATAATTTATACTGGAAAAGCTGGATAGAGAAGCGTATTGCCGAGGCGGTCAGAAATGACTTTGCTTCGGCTTTTTTGTTGCGGCGATCAATTCGCCGCCAAAGCTGTGACTTCTCTGTCCGGCTTTTTACTTTTACATCAACCCAAGGTCTATCGACCGGGAACAAGAGGTGAGTTTTCATTGGGTCGCAAGAATAAAAACGGTCGTTCAAGACCTCATGTGAATAAATACATCAACCAGAAAGGGCGGCTGCTGCATAAGCAGCGCACAGCCCGGACTGAAAAGTCTGCCCAGCAGGAAGCGTTGCGGCGGGACATACCGCAGCAGGAGACACCACAGCAGACGGTGCAGCGGTTCGAGATCTGGTTTGCTGAGCTGGGCGACCATTACGGCAGTTCCGTGCAAAGCGGCAGCCGCCCTGTGCTGGTCATCAGCAACGATGTGGCGAATCGGTTTTCCAGCACGCTCACGGTGATCCCCCTGACCACCGTGCAGAAGAAGCTGGGTCTGCCCACGCACATCCAGATCGCAGAGGCAGACTGCCAGATGATCAATGACCATGCGTATCTGCGCAACTCTGTCGCACTGGCAGAGCAGGTCACGACTATCGGAAAGAACGCCCTACTGAACAAGCTGGGCAGCTTGACCTCTACCGCCAAGCAGCGGGAAGTGGAGCAGGCAATCGCGGTGTTCTTTAACATGGGCACTGCTGACACTACTACCAAGAAGGAGGCGAGAACGTGGTAGACATCAAGAATATCCCTGCGAGACTGAAAAGTGACTGCCGGTTCTGCGTCTGGAAGTTTGAAAAGCGAAGCGGTCAGAAGACCAAGATGCCGTACAACCCGGCCAACGGTGACCGGGCCAGAATCAACGATCTGCGCACATTTGCCGATTTCAAGACCACCCTCATGACCTATGCCATGGGCGGGTACGACGGCATCGGCATTGCGGTCGGCAACGGCATCGGCGCTTTTGATATCGACCACTGTTTCAGAGAGGACGGTACGCTGAACGACACAGCGGCGACCGTCCTTTCCATTTTCCCAACGGCATACGTTGAGAAGTCTCCGTCCGGTAAGGGACTGCGAGGCTTTTTTGGCGTGCCGGAAGATTTTGTCTACGACAAGACAGTCTATTACATCAACAACCGCAGCAAAGGGCTGGAAGTGTATATGCCCGGTGCGACAAACCGCTTCGTCACCGTGACGGGAGATGTTTACCGCACAGGGGAGATCCCCAACTATGAGACGGCTATGACCACCTTGCTGGACTCGCTGATGAAGCGCAATAAGCAGGTGCAGAACACACAGCTCCGGCATCACTCGTATCTGGACGATGACGCAGTCATTGCCCATGCAGAGGAAGCCAGCAACGGTGACAAGTTCAAGAAGCTCTATGCCGGTGACTGGGAAGAACTCTATGACAGCCAGTCGGATGCGGACATGGCACTTCTGTCCATCCTTGCGTTCTGGTGCGGTTGTGATGAAGAACAGATGGACCGCATCTTCCGCACCTCCGGCCTGATGCGTGACAAGTGGGATCGCCGGCAGGCCGGTACGACTTATGGAGCAATCTCCATTCGGAACACCGTCAACACCTGTGCAGCGGTGTACGTTCCGGTCAACGCACAGGACATCGTGGACGAGGAGTTCACAAACCTTGACCCGGAGTCTAAATTCCCGGAATTCCAGCCGGACATCACCAAGCTCACCCTGTCACTGGATGAGATGGCTCCGCACACGAATCCCAGATACGGCAGGGATGAGATCGGCATGGGCAATATGTTTGCCGATTTCTTCAAGCCCATCGCCCGGTATAACAGTGAGCGCGGCATCTGGTATGTCTACGACGGGAAGGTCTGGCAGCCGGACACCGAAAACCTCAAAGTGGCAGAGCTGGCGAAGCTGCTGGCGGACAAGCTGTATGTGTTTGCCCTGACGATCACAGAGGAGGATGCCCGAAAGCGATTCATCGAACGGGTGCGGAAGCTCCAGCTCCGAAAGCATCGGGAAACCATGCTGAAGGATGCAAAGTCTGTGTTCCCACTGTCCATGAAACACTACGACCGGGATATCTACCTGTTCAACTGCCAGAACGGAACGCTGGATCTGCGGACGATGGAGTTCCGGGAACACCGCCCGGACGACTACCTCACAAAGGTGTCCCCGGTCATCTATGACCCGAAAGCAGACTGCCCTCGCTGGCGGACTTTCATCACAGAAATTATGCAAGGGGATAAGGCGAGAGCCGACTATCTGCAAAAAGCCATCGGATACGCCTTGACCGGTGATACGAGGATGGAATGTCTGTTCATCCTCTATGGTCCTACTTCCCGAAACGGCAAGGGCACCACCATGGAAAGCATCCTGCGGATTATGGGCGAGTACGGCAAAAACGCCGACCCCACCATGCTGCAGGCAAAGTTCAATGCCCAAAGTGGTGGACCGTCTGAGGAGATCGCTCGCCTTGCCGGCTCCCGGTTCGTCAATATCTCAGAGCCGGAGAAGAAGATCACTCTGGATGCCGCCCTGACCAAACGCCTGACCGGCAACGACACCATCACGGCCCGATATTTGCATGAGAACAGCTTCGAGTTCCGTCCGAACTTCAAAATCTTCATCAACACGAACCATCGTCCGAACATTACGGACCTGACCTTGTTCGAGTCTGGTCGTATCAAGATCATCCCCTTTGACCGCCACTTTGATGAAAAAGAACAGGATAAGGGATTGAAGGGCTTCTTTGCGGAACCGGAAAATATGTCCGGTATCCTGAACTGGATGCTGGAAGGGTATAAGCTGTTTCGCAGTCAGGGTCTGGAGATGCCGGATTCTGTCGTGCAGGCCACCATGGACTACCAGATGTTCTCGGATAAGATGGGGCAGTTCTTCAGTGAATGTCTCCAACCGAAAGCAGATAGTGAGCTTCGCCGTGCTGCCGTTTATACACGCTACAAGGAGTGGTGTGCCGAAAACGGGTACAGGGCGGACTCTGCCAAGGTGCTGAATGCCGAGATCGACAAAAGGTACACAGTTCAGAAAAAACGTCCGGCGGATGGTGTCGGCAGTACGACACAGATCGTTTTGGGCGTGGAGTTCTGCCTCTCCGAAACCATAAAAGGCGACTTCAATGTAGTGCCGGAGTGATCTAGGCATGACCACAAGGGCGGCAAGACTCAGCCGTGATAGCGGCTCGTCCTGACCATAAAAGTTGGTTTTTGCAGCTCCGCAAGGCCGCTTCTGAGCTTCGACCAGCAACATCGGCAACAGACCGGCAACGAAAAAACGCTGATATATCGGCGCTTTTGGATGTGTTGCTGATGTTGCGACTCAAAACCCTATTTTTTTATTATTCTTTTCTTTTATATGCGATTTACTTTTTACCAGCAACATTAGCAACAAAAGATAAAAAGAGTAGAATGAAAGCCTTAAAAACATCGTAATAACAATGCTTTTTAAGAATCTGACCCCTCATTTTGTGAGGGAAGAACCGGCAACAGACCAGCAACAGAAAAATGGAAGCCACACGATACTTAGCTGGCAGCTTTTGTGGGAGCCTACGTTTGTGGGCAACGGCAAAGGCGGCCTGCTTTGTGATACATGAAAGCGAGGAACAGCTATGAGCAAGATTATCACCTGTGAGCAGGTCAGCAATGGTCATCCAGACAAGATCTGTGACCAGATCGCAGACGCCATTGTGACCGACATCCTCCAGCACGACAAGAACGCCCGTGTGGCAATCGAGTGTCTGCTGAAACGCAGCCAGCTCTTTATTGCCGGCGAGGTCACCACCGACTACCAGCCCAACTACCAGCAGCTCGTCCATGAGGTCATCACCCGCATCGGTGTTGACAAGATGGGCTTTGATTTCCGGGAACTGCTCCGCATCGGCATCCTGGTCGATAAGCAGTCGCCGGATATCGCACTGGGCGTGGATAAGGGCGGTGCCGGTGACCAGGGCATCATGTACGGCTACGCCACCAACGAGACGGCAGAGCAGATGCCGATCCCCTACATGGTCGCCACCAAGTTCCTGCAACTGCTGAAGAACCATCCGTCCAAGATGTTCCGGGCAGATGCCAAGGCACAGGTCAGCTACGACTACGACACCGGCCGGATCACCACCTTCCTCTGTTCTGTGCAGCATAGCCCGGACGTGGAGGTCAGCGACTTCCGCCACATCATCGAATCCATGATGGTGCTGGCTGCCTGTGAATACGGTCTGGACGGGAACTTCCAGAAACTGGTGAACCCCACCGGCCGGTTCGTGCTGGGCGGCAGCTACGCCGACTGTGGTGTCACCGGCCGTAAGCTGGCGTGCGATACCTACGGGGGCATCGGTCGAATGGGCGGCGGTGCTCTGAGCGGCAAAGACCCCACCAAGGTGGACAGGTCCGCAGCGTATATGGCACGGAAGATCGCCAAGGATATCGTGCAGGCAGGTTACGCTGACAAGTGCGAAGTCCAGCTGGCGTATGCCATCGGTGTGGTACAGCCGGTGGGCGTGGCGGTGGAGTGCTTCGGCACGGAACACCAGCCGCTTGACTTCATCCAGGCTTACGTCAAGGACAGCTACGACCTGACCCCGCAGGGTATCATCCAGCGTCTGGGGCTGCTGGACGTGGACTACAACAAGGTCAGTGCCTACGGTCACTTCGGCAAGCCCGGTCTGCCGTGGGAGGAATGACCCGTGCCCCGCAGACCCAAGGTGCCGTGCCGACACCCCGGTTGCCCGGAGCTCGTTGAGCCGGGCAACCTCTACTGTGCAAAGCACCTGCCGCTGCACCCGGAAGTTACACGCCCGGCGGGTAAGCGTGGCTATACACGGCAGTGGCAAAAAATAAGCAGGCAGTACCTCCAAGCCCATCCGCTCTGCGCCGAGTGCATGAGGCAGGGGAGATACACGAAAGCCACCGTGGTAGACCATATCACACCGCACCGTGGCGATCCCGGACTTTTCTGGGACGAAGCCAACTGGCAACCGATGTGTAAGCAATGCCATGACCGCAAGACTTTGACCAAAGACATCCACCCGGTGTACCACTACTGACCCCCACCGGGGGCCGGGGTCACTTCTCTGTGGTGAAGTCAACAGAAGACCGGTGGCCCCTTTCGTGTAAAAAAACGCAAAATTCATAGGCCGGGGGTCCCGGAATTAACGGCGCAAAATGAACAAGGTGAAGATGAGGGCATCGGGGTGAACGCTCCGGTGCCTTTTGTTTTCCCCCGAAATGAACCAAAGCGTGTGAAAACCCTTGCAACATGGGCTTTTTCGCACGTTTTAGCTTGTTCCGGGACATGGAGAAGCCAGCAGCAGCCGGACACCGCAAAAACAAACTAACCCGGCGGGGCAGGGTCGGCTGCCGCTTCGCTTCTTTTCGTATGCTTTTTGAGATTTTCCACTGGAACCGACATAGAAACGGCGAAAAATGAGGACGGGGTGAGGATGGATGGAAGATTACACGGCCGAGATGATCAAGGACATGGCATTTTCCTTCTGTCCGCAGTGTGGTGCTGCCATCGTTCCGAACCATCGGGGACGACCGAGAAAATTCTGTTCCCCGGAATGCCGATCCAAGTGGAACAACACCCACCCAAGACCGCAGAACTGGAAGACCGTGCGGTCAAAGGTCTGCCCGATGTGCGGCAGAGAGTTTTCCTACCGCCACCAGTACGGACTTCCAAGAAAATATTGCAGTCGAGCCTGTGCCAATAAGGGCAGGGCGAAGGGAGAAAGCAGCATTGGAAAATAAAGTGATCGGCGTATTTGCAGTCTGCAACACCGCAGGCATCTGTGTACATGAGATTGACCATGCAGAGGACAGAGTCCTTGCTTCCATGAACGGGATAGCCCCGGAATGGTATCCGATTACGGAAAAACCGCAGTCGGAGATGGGCGGGGACAGCGATGAACTGGAGTCGGGCTTTGAGTTCGGCTCCTTTTTTGTTCCGTTCTCTGAGGTCATGCGTGTGTGAATCTAAACTGGGAGGAACTACATGAAAGCAACTGCTGAACTGAAAATGCTGCCGGTGTCCGTACTCAAGCCGGCGGCATACAATCCCCGGAAAAAGCTGAAGCCGGGGGACAAGGAGTACGAGAAGATCAAAAACTCCATTGAGGAGTTCGGTTTTGCCGATCCGCTGGTGGTCAATGCCGATATGACGATCATCGGCGGCCATCAACGCCTGACCGTTGCAATGGCACTGGGCTATATTGAAGTGCCTTGTGCGGTGGTGGACATCGACAAGACCCGAGAAAAAGCTCTGAACATCGCGCTCAACAAGATCACCGGCGCATGGGATGATTCCCTGCTGGCTGACCTGCTGAAAGATATCGAGAACTCCAACTTCGACTTGGGCAAGACGGGCTTTGAGCCGCCTGAGATCGAGACGCTGTTCAACAAGGTCCACGACAAGGACATCAAGGAAGATGACTTCGATGTGGAATCTGAGCTGAAACAGCCGACCTTCTCGCAGGCAGGTGACCTTTGGATGCTGGGCCGGCACCGTGTTCTGTGCGGTGATTCCACGAAGGCGGAGTGCTACGATACCCTGATGGACGGCGTGAAGGCCAACCTTGTGCTTTCCGATCCCCCGTACAATGTAGATGTGGAAGAAACGGCCGGTAAGATCATGAACGACAACATGGGCGACTCGGAATTCTACGAGTTCCTGCTGGCATCGTTCAAGCAAATGCACGGTCATCTGGCGGATGACGGTTCCATCTACATCTTCCACGCCGATACGGAAGGTCTGAATTTCCGAAAGGCGTTCAAGGATGCGGGATTCTATCTGTCCGGGTGCTGTATCTGGAAAAAGAATGCTCTGGTGCTGGGTCGCAGTCCCTATCAGTGGCAGCATGAACCCTGCCTCTATGGGTGGAAACTGAAGGGCAAGCACCAGTGGTACTCCGACCGTAAGCAGACCACCATCTGGGAGTACGACCGTCCCAAGGCCAACAAGGATCACCCGACCATGAAGCCCATCGGCCTGATGAGCTATCCCATCCGCAACTCCACCATGACCAACGGCATCGTCCTTGACCCCTTCCTCGGCAGCGGCTCGACTTTGATCGCCTGTGAGGAGACTGACCGGGTGTGCCGGGGCATTGAGCTTGACCCCAAATTCGTGGATGTCATCGTCAAGCGCTATATCGAGCACAGCGCAGACCGCTACGAGGATGTGTATGTCCTCCGTAGCGGTCAAAAGCTGAAGTTCGATGAGGTGGCATCCTTCGAGCCGGAACAGGAGGGCACAGATGACTGAACCAAGATGTGTCCTGTTCCATGACAACTTCCAAAACTTCAAGTCCTACAACATCCCCAAGGCACAGCTGGTGATTGCCGACATCCCGTATAACATCGGGTCGGACTTCTACGCCAGTCGGCCGGATTGGTATGTGGACGGAGATAACCGGAACGGAGAGAGCGATAAGGCTCGGAAAGCGGCATTCAACACCGACTTCACTTTCAATATCGCAGAATACTTCCATTTCTGTAACCGGCTGCTGAAGAAAGAACCCATGAAAGGGGAAAAGGGCGCACCGTGCATGATCGTGTTCTGTGCGTTCCAGCAGATCCCCAAGGTCATCACGGAAGCTGAAAAGTACGGGTTCAAAAATTATATCCCGCTGACCTTCTGTAAGAACTACAGCCCGCAGGTCTTGAAAGCCAATATGAAGATCGTGGGTGCAACGGAGTATGCGCTGGTCTTGTACCGGGGCAAGCTCCCGAAGTTCAACAACGTCGGTGAAGACGGCAAGTCCCACATGATCTTCAATTGGTTTGACTGGAAACGGGATGGCAAGGACTATCCAAAGATTCATCCGTCTCAGAAACCGGTGTCCGTGCTGAAACGCCTGATCGAGATCTTTACCGATCCCGGAGATGTGGTCATCGACCCTTGCGCCGGCAGCGGGGCAACGCTCCGCGCGGCCAGAGAACTGGGACGTGACAGCTACGGATTTGAAGTGTCCAGGGACTTCTACCTGAAAGCAAAAGAGCAGATGCTCGGAGAGGAGGCTGTATGAGCACCGAATCGAATATCCAACTGACCCTCGGCAGCCTCTTTGATGGCTCCGGGGGTTTTCCTTTGGGCGGTTTACTGACAGGTTGTATCACACCGCTGTGGAGCAGCGAAGTGGAACCCTTCGCCATCCGGGTCACGACCAAGCGTCTGCCGGAGGTAAAGCACTACGGGGATGTGTCCGCCATCAACGGCGCAGACCTGCCGCCGGTGGACATCATCACCTTTGGCAGTCCTTGTCAGGATATGTCCATTGCCGGCAAAAGAGACGGTCTGGATGGTTCACGGTCCAGCCTGTTCTATGAAGCAATTCGCATCGTGAAGGAAATGAGGTGTAAGACCAATGGAGCAAAACCAAGATTTATCGTGTGGGAGAACGTGCCGGGGGCCTTCTCCTCAAACAAAGGACAGGACTTCAAAGCCGTCCTCGAAGCCGTCATCGGTGTTAAGGAACCGTCCGCCGAGGTGCCTGCACCTGACAAAAAAGGCTGGCCCGATGCGGATTACTATCTGGGAGACGGATGGAGCGTCGCGTATCGAGTTCTTGACGCTCAATGGTGGGGCGTACCCCAAAGGAGAAAACGCATCTACCTTGTCGCAGATTTTGCAGACCACGGTGCCCCCAAAATATTATTTGAGTCCGAAGGCGTGTCTGGGTATTCTGCGGAGAGCTTCCGTGCGTGGCAAAGAGCTGCCTCCGGTGCTGAAGGCAGCACTGGAACGGCAGGCTGCTGCGGAAGAATCTGCCTGAACGACCAGGGCGGGGAGAGGATGGATGTGACCGAGGAGGTGACCTCCACTCTCCAGGCAGAGGCACATCACCCGCCTTGCGTTCTGGAATCCGCAGGTTTTTGCACCGAACACTCCGCTAATGCGAGGAGCATCGGATATGAGGAAGAACGTTCTCCCACCCTCCGTGCTGGTGTCGTGCCAGCTGCCATCGCTCTGGAAAACCATCCGACCGACAGCCGGGTGAAGATTTCCAAGGACGGCAAGGTACAGACGCTGACCAGTCGGTGCGGTACGGGCGGCGGCAATGTTCCGCTGGTTCTGGACGGCGTGGAAAACAGTGGGGAAGGGGTGGAAAACTTGCCGGCCGTCACGCTGAAGATTCGCTCTGGGTGTGAAGGAGGCGGCAAGGGCGCCATCTGGCAGGAGGATAAGTCCGCCACCCTCGGCTGCAACAATGACCAAACTGTATTCGTCCCGAAGTGCTACGGTGTCTGCTCGAAAGCCAGCCATTCCATGATGTCGGATAACCCCCACAGCGGATTCTATGAAGCGGAAACTTCCCGGACGCTGGATCGCAGCGGCGGTGACCCGACCTGTAACCAGGGCGGCATCTGTGTGGTCGAGACGGTTGCCTTTACCCAGAACCAGCGGGATGAAGTCCGGGATCTGGGCGAGACGGCGGGTTCGCTGTCTGCACAACCGGGAATGAAACAGCAGACCTTTGTGGCGCAGCCGGATGACGTGACGGCATTCCATGTAAATCAGCGCAATGAGCTGATCGACCTGCACGGAAAGTCCGGTGCGCTCATGGCGACCCGGAGCGATCAGATGCAGACCTTCGTACTGCAGGGCAACATGATTGGCCGCAAAGACGAGAATGGTCCGCAAGGCGACGGCATCAACGAAGATGTCTGCTTTACGCTGGATGCCACTGACCGTCACGCAGTCTGCGCACCGGAAGATGTCTACGCCATGACCACCGGCTCCTTCATGAGAATCGAGGAGAATGTATCTCCCACCCTTATGGCCCGGGACTTTAAGGACCCCACTACCATAGCACCGGTGCCGCACCTGAACGATGGCGTGTCGGGAACGGTGGCGACCGGGGCGCATCCTAGCGGCTTCAACGGTCAGGACGCTTTCAATGACCGGCTGGTCATCGATAACCCGGACGCACAGCCGGTTCCAGTGTCCTATACGGTTCGCCGTCTGACCCCGACAGAGTGCGCTCGGCTGCAGGGTTTCCCGGACTGGTGGTGCCGTGACCTCGAAACTGAGAATCCCACCGAGGATGAAATCTCTTTCTGGCGGGATGTGTTTGAAACGCACCGCAGACTTGTGACCCACGCCAAGAAGCCGAAGACGGAAAAGCAGATCCGAAAATGGCTGGCTGATCCGTATTCGGATGCCGCAGAGTATAAGCTCTGGGGCAATGGTGTCGCGCTGCCGTGTGTCTTTTTTGTACTGTCCGGCATCGCATGGGCGGCCGGATTGCCCGTGAACGGAAGTGAATCGGAGTGAGCATCAAACTAGCTGCTTTTCTGGAGCAGCTCGAAGCCATCTGTGCTACGAAACCGGACTATCGCATCGGCGGCAGCGGCACGGATGGTACCTGTGACTGCATCGGTCTCATCATCGGTGCGGTCCGCAGGGCTGGTGGAGGCTGGAATGGCATCCACGGCAGTAACTACGCAGCCCGGAAACAGATGACCGACTTTGCAGAGATCAAATCTGCTGATCTGTATGTGGGTGAGATCGTCTACAAAGCCCGAAAACCGGGAGACAGCAGCTACAATCTGCCGGACCGCTACAAGGCGGATGGCGGTGATCTGCTGGACTACTATCATGTAGGCATCGTCACCAAGGTGCGTCCGCTGGAAATCACCCACTGTTCCACTACGGTGAACGGCAACAGCATCCACCGGGATGCAACGCTCGGTAAGTGGAAATACGGTGGACGGCTGAAGGGCATCGACTATGGAACGACTCAGAAGGAAACAGACATGAGCGAAGTCAAGATGCAGGAGACCCGAAACAAAGCGACCGTCACGGGCGGGCGATTGAGTCTGCGTCAAGCTCCGTCCAAGACCGCAGACCGGCTGGCATGGATTCCCAATGGTACCCGGCTGGATGTGACCGGGCAGGGAGACGGCTGGTGTGCTGTAACCTACGACACCATTCCCGGCTACGTCATGGAACGCTACCTGATCCTTGACGGAGAAACCGAGGAAAAGCCCAAGACGGATGCCGAGAGACTCGGAGCACTGGAAAACCAGGCGGCAGAGTTTGAGCGTCGCATCGCTGTGCTGGAGGGCGGAGCTGGCTGAATCCTATAAAACGGCCCACCGTATTGCGAGGTTAGAATGCCCCCGTGATACAGTGGGCATACATATCGGACGATCCTGCACAGTCGTGTTTGGCACGGTTTGTGTAATGGGTCGAATATGAGAAATGTCGCTAAATGGCCTTGCTATATTATCGAATTAGAGCGATATATGTGCTACCGAAAAAACAAAGGCAAAGGAGCACAAAGCTATGAAAAAGTACGCATTGAACATCGAGGATCGCAAGGTGCTGGTAAGCCGCCTGATGGAGTTGACCGGGCTTCATTCCCGGTACACTTTCATGCCGCGGTGCGCTTACATTGTCGGCAGCTACACCGTAGAAAAGGAGGGGACGCTTGTGATCGAAGATAACGCTGCGCCGGAGATCATCCGGACGCTGCTGGACGAGGGCATCATCCGTGAAGAAGGCGTGGAGACCCCGGAGACCGAAGCCGCCTGCGGGGAGACCACGGAATCGGAGTGTGAAGAGTCAGATGAGACCGTGGACAGCACAGAGGATACTCAGCCCACTGAGGAGTCGGGCGCAACTGCAGAGGAATCCCCGGAAGTTCAGGAACCGGTGGACGAGGATGAGCCGATGGACACCGTGAACGACACCGATGCGGATGAGGCGCCTGTTCCGACCGAACAGCCGACCTTGCAGGATGTGGACGAACTGACCATCAGCCTACCGATGGCGGGGCATACAGCCCAGAGCATCCGCAACTTCCTGAACCTCATGTACAGCCGTGGCCCACTGTTGAACAAAGCAATGGGCACGAACTTCTCGGTATCGAACAGCCTGCTGGATGCCTTGGAACAGGCATCTACCCGCACGGTGGAGGAGATGCTGGATGAGCTGGAAGAGTACCGCCTGGGTGCCGGCACAACCGGCATGACTGGAATCTCTATCACGGCAGAAAAAATCAGCCTGACCTTTGCCGGTCCGCTGACGCAGGAGAAGGTGAGTGCATACACAGAACTTTGTTCCGCTATGAACCGGATGGCAGTTACCCAAAAGCGGATTCAGGCAAAGACTGTCAACGATGCCAATGAGAAGTACGCACTTCGCATCTGGCTGATCCGACTGGGTCTGAACGGGGATGAACACAAGACCATCCGCAAGCTCCTGATGCAGAACCTTACCGGTCATGCGGCATTCCGCACCAAGGAAGATGCCGAAAAGTTCCGGGTCAAGGAAAAGGCTAAGCGAGATGCCCTGAAAGCCGCAAAACAGGCGGCACACGGCGGCGTTTCTGCCGCCGAGGAAACGGCCGAAGCGGCAGCGGAAGCCCCCACACAGCCCGACTGTGGGGCAGACGGCGCACCCCAGGCGCAGGAGGCGGGAGCGTAAGCTCCTGACCCCCTTATGGGGGCCGCTGGATAAGAGAGAGCTTCTTCCATTGTACCGATATTAACTCTGAAAATGTACAGTATCAAGTGTGTTTTTTGCTATAATGTACACGATCTTTGCCCTGAATGATCGGTGATTATTTGACCCTTTATGGCCTTGCTATCCTCCCCACATGACGGTAATATGCACATACCGCAAGGGGAACAGAACAAGACAAAAGGAGATAAACACCATGAACGATAAGACCAGAGAGCAGATCGAAGCCATGAAGATGCAGACCATCGGGGTCGAGGTTGAGATGAACAACATCACCCGCGAAAAAGCCGCCAGAAAGGTTGCCGAGTTCTTCGGGACGACCGCATGGTACGCAGCCGGCGAGTACGGGTACATGAGCTGGGCTTGCAAGGACCAGCAGGGCAGGGTTTGGAAATTCCAGCGAGACATCAGCATCCACGGACCGGAAGCTGAAAAGTGCGAGATGGTGACCCCCATCCTTACCTACGAGGATATCGAGACCTTGCAGGCGATCATCCGACTGCTCCGCAAGGCTGGCGCCAAGTCCAGCCCCAGCCGGGGATGCGGTGTTCACATCCACATCGGCAAGGGCAGCCACACCCCCAAGACCCTGCGGAATCTGGTCAACATCATGGCCGCCCATGAAGAACAGATCGGCAGAGCGATTCGCATCGATGCAGGCAGAACCGGACAGTACTGCCGAGTGGTCGAACCCCGATTCCTTGACCAGCTGAACAAGAAAAAGCCGACGACCATGACCGAGCTTGCCGACATCTGGTACGCCGGCAACCACGCAAACTACGGCAGAACGGCACACTACAATGAAAGCCGATACCATATGCTTTATGGCAAGAAAGCGATTATGTATCCCACGTTCCAAACTTTAATTGTACAGCGACAAAAATTATAAAAACAGTCTGTTTTTCTCTACATAATAACTATATAATTTGAGT
>OMAJ01000024.1_pt1 | contig 93774 bp, 91 predicted proteins | sample 1644631 | NCBI WGS metagenome assembly OMAJ01 (sample SAMEA103958133, study PRJEB25191) | human gut metagenome | biome: human-associated habitat [ENVO:00009003]; feature: intestine environment [ENVO:2100002]; material: feces | place: Germany | collected 2013/2015 | reverse complement strand
TATATCTCTTGCTAAGAGATGTACCGCATTGGAGTTGAAATGCAAACTCCACTAAATGATAAACTGACTAAGCCTGAATAGGCAAAGTATGAATAATGTGGAAATGGGTGAAACACCCGAACTTTTTGAGAAAGCATATATAACTGCTTGTGTTTCAGTAAATCGCAAACACTTGCAGGACTCAGAGAATTGCCCTTCGCTCAACAGGCGGTTGATAATCGTCGCCTGACAATTTCTTTTCTTGTGAAAAGTAACCAATATAATAAGGTAGGGTTTATGGATGTAACGCAGCTTACGACAGATGAAAGGCAGTGGTTCGTGATGCGCGACCTCAAACGGAGAAACGCCAAACAACCTGCCTACCTGATGTTCAAGGACAAGGGGATAGAGTTCTTTACCCCGATGGTGCATAAGCTGCTTACCATTCATGGGAAAAGAGAAGACCGGGAAGTACCTTTCATGCAAGACTTGCTTTTCGTCAAGGAAACAAAGGAAAAACTCGACATTATAGTTGAAGCCATCCCCACGCTGCAATACCGCTACAAGTTAGGTGTACAGCACACCCCCATTGTAGTAAGGAACACAGACATGGAACGCTTTATCAAGGCTGTGGAAGCCACAGAAAATCCAAAATATTACCGACCGGAGGAAATAACCCCGGATATGCTGAACCGCAAGATACGTATCATCGGAGGACAACTGGATGGCTATATTGGAACCTTGGTGACTACACGGGGTTCCAAAACAAAACGGCTCTTGGTGGAACTGCCCATGTTGTTGGCAGCGGCAGTGGAAGTCAATACGGAGTATATCCAGCTCATATAAATATTTAGAAAGGAATGACATGAATTCATCGGTGGTTGAATTGATTGAATTGATAAATGGTCATATACCCGACATCTTGTTCATGGAGGCAAGTAACTTGTCGCAAATCTACCTTTACCGTACAGATGACTATTGGGTGGCATTCGAACGGTCTGCGTTTCTCCTTTGCCGTGCCTATGCCGATTCTATTATTACTCCGATGAAAGTAGCCAATGCACCGACGCCCATTGTCATGGCAAGTGTAAAAGTTAAGAATATCTTGTAGGCAACACATAATTTGCATTGCTTAAGACATACTGAAAAATTGCGGATTTGTGACGCGAGAATTTTTTCTTGCAACAACGCTTCATTCTGTAGATGGCATAACCGGAAAGTAAAGAATATCGTCGACTTTTTATCACGGGAAAAACGTATAGAATTTTAATTGTTTCATTCCCCCCCTATAGCCAGACAATCATTATTTTATTTATGAACTATGTGTTTTTGTTGACAGCCTGGTTATTGGCATTGGTACTTGGGATGGCAATCGTTCCCAAAATCCTGCTGATTTCCTACAAGAAACGCTTGTTCGACATACCGGACGGGCGCAAAGTGCATACCATACCCGTTCCCCGGCTTGGCGGGTTGTCTTTTTTCCCGGTGATACTTATCACCATGTGCCTTATGCTTGGCATACGCTATTATTTGGGTTATCCCATCGAGAACCTTTCGCCCTATGTCGTGCTCTACGAGTTCCTGTTCTTTGCGGTGGGCATTACGATGCTTTACCTGACGGGCGTGACGGATGACCTTATCGGGGTCGGCTACCGTTACAAGTTCCTCGTGCAGATTGCCGCCGCCCTGTTGCTGGTATGGTCGGGCGAATGGTTCAATTCGTTGGGAGGGCTGTTCGGCATATACGACCTGCCTGTATATATCGGTGTACCCGTCACCCTGTTCGTCGTGGTTTACATCACTAATGCCATCAACCTGATAGACGGCATTGACGGGCTGGCTTCGGGGTTATGTTGCATTGCGCTTGTTGTGTTGGGAATGATGTGCACTTTGCAGGGAGAATACATCTTCGCCATGCTTGCCTTTACCACCTTCGGCGTCATCATGCCGTTCTGGTTTTACAATGTGTTCGGCAATGCCAAGCGAGGCCACAAGCTATTCATGGGCGATGCCGGGAGCCTTACTTTAGGCTATATCATCAGCCTGCTGGTCATCCACCTGAGCCGCATCGACATGAGCGAAGGCGAGACGGGGCAAGTCAATCTGGTATTGGCCTTTTCGACACTCATCGTGCCGCTGTTTGACGTGGTAAGAGTGGTGATGCACCGTGTACGAGAAGGTAAGAACCCATTCATGCCGGACAAGAACCATTTCCACCACAAGTTGCTACGGACAGGGATGCGCCCCCGCATGGTAATGGTTACTATCTTGTGTGTAGCCCTATCCATTATTGGAATCAACTGGGCATTGGCTGGCTTATTAAATATTACGCTGCTATTGATACTGGATATTGTCCTGTGGACTTTGATGCAGTTAGGTATCAACAGAGCTATTAAGCGGGCATAAGCGCATGGCGGGGCATTTGGTATTGAAATGAAAAATAGTGATAGAATGAAGATATACAAGACAGTATGCGCGTTGTTCCTTTTAATCATCGGGACAATGTTTTTGAGTTCCTGCGGCTCGTCGAAGCAGGTGGTTTATTTCCAAGACCTGAAGCCGGGGGAGAGTGAAGTGAGATTACCGGAGGTGCAGGCGATAACCGTGCAGCCGGAGGACAAGATTTCGATTATCGTCAACAGCCGCGACCCACAGTTGACGGACTTGTTCAATCTGCCGTATGTGACAAGACAACTTGGACAATCTTTGCGGACGAATTATTCAACTACAACCAATTCTGGTATTTCTGGCTATACAGTAGATGCCAACGGGGAGATTGATTTTCCCGTGTTGGGCAAAATCTATGTGATGGGAAAGAAACGTGAGGAAATAGCATCCTATATCAAAAATGAGCTGATTCGTGAGAACTTGGTGAAAGACCCTGTTGTCACCGTGGAATTTATGAACCTGTGCATTTCGGTATTAGGTGAGGTGAACACCCCAGGACGTTTCAGCATTGATCGTGACCGTCTGACTGTCCTTGATGCGTTAAGCATGGCGGGAGACCTGACCATTTACGGTAACAGAAACAAGGTGATGGTATTGCGACAGGAAGATGGGGTGCAACGGGTGTACGGCATTGACCTCACTTCAGGGGAGCACGTCTATACATCTCCGGCCTACTACCTGCAACAGAACGACGTGGTGTACGTGGAACCTAATGCAGTGAAAGCACGGCAGTCCACCGTGAACGGAAACAACGTGCGTTCCACCTCGTTCTGGATTTCATTGGCATCGCTGCTGACTTCGGTGGCTATCCTCATTTTCAATTAGGTTTAAGTATTAGTGACAAGTGATTAAGTAGAAGCATGGCAACTCAAAACAATCCAACAAGACCCAAGCAAGCGGATGATTTCATCCGTATCCAAGACCTTTTTTACCTGTGCCTCGGCAAATGGTATTGGTTTGTCATTTCCTTGGCCGTGACCATCGGTGTGGCGGTCATTTACCTGCTGACCACTCCCCCTGTATATACCCGTTCTGCCTCACTGCTCATCAAGGAGGACAGCAAGGGGAATTCGATAAGTGACGCTGCCGGGGTACTGAGCGATATAGACCTATTTCAAACCAGCACCAATGTCAACAATGAGATGCAATCCCTACAGTCGCCTGCGGTGATGCTTGACGTGGTGAAACGACTACACCTCGACATCAGTTATTATATGGACGGCGGTTTTTATAAGAAAGTGTTGTACGGCCAAGTCTGCCCCTACATGGTATCTTTCAATGACCTGCGGGACAATGAAAGCATCGCCTTTACCATCAATCCCACAAAGAATGGCCAAGTAAAATTAAGCGATTTCTCACACGACGGTGAAGATATTGACGGTGAAGTTACTTCCATGTTGAACGACACGGTTGACACACCGGTAGGCAAACTTTTTATAAAGTCAATAAATGATTCCTTAAACTATGAGGCTCCAGTTTTCGTGTCACGCATTGGCTATCAAGATGCCACAGAAAACTACGCTTCCAATCTGTCGGTTTCCCTTAATGATGAGAAGTCAACAGTCATCAACTTGTCTTTCAAAGATGTGTGCATTCAACGTGCAGAAGACGTGTTAAACACGGTCATCGCCATTTATAACGAGAATTGGATAAAGGACAAAAACCAGATTGCCGTCAGCACGTCGCAGTTTATCAACGAACGCCTCGGTGTTATTGAACAAGAATTAGGCAACGTGGACGAAAATATCTCCTCTTACAAGAGTGAGCACCTTCTGCCCGATGTGCAGGCAGCAGCCAGCATGTACATGGCGCAGAGCAGCGAGACCAATACGCAAATCCTTGCCTTGAATACTCAACTATCAATGGCACGGTATATCCGTAACTACCTTACCAACGCTACCAGTGAAAACCAGTTGCTCCCGGCTAATTCGGGTATTGAAAGCACAGGCATCGAACAGCAGATTGCCAATTACAACACCGCCCAGCTGCGCCGCAACGACCTTGTAGCCAACAGTAGTGAAAAGAATCCGTTGGTGGTAGATATGGACCAATCGTTAGAGAACATGCGCCATGCCATCATCACTTCAATAGACAACCATATCACCACACTCAATACCCAGTTGCGCTCTCTTCAGCAGAGCGAGCAACAGACCACCGCACGGATTGCCGCCAATCCTACACAGGGAAAATACCTTCTCTCGGTGGAACGCCAGCAAAAAGTGAAAGAAGCACTTTACCTGTTCCTGTTGCAGAAGCGTGAGGAAAACGAACTTTCCCAGGCGTTCACTGCCTACAACACCCGCGTCATCACCCCGCCTTCGGGCAGCATGATACCCACCGCTCCGGTCAAGAAGAACATTGCCTTGGTTGCGATAGCCCTCGGCCTGCTTATCCCAGTGGTCATCATATTTATCCGTGAGAATATGAACACCAAGGTACGCGGGCGCAAGGACTTGGAGTCGCTCTCGCTGCCATTCGCTGGGGAAATCCCGTTGGCGGCAAGCGGAAAGAAAAAAAGCGAGACCGCCAAGTCGATTGTCATCACACAGGGCAACCGAGATATAATCAACGAAGCGTTCCGCGTGTTGCGTACCAACTTGGAGTTCATGCTCGATGTCAAGACCGACGGCAAGGCAAGCGTTACGTTGTTCACTTCGTTCAACCCGGGCAGCGGCAAGACGTTCCTGACAATGAACACGGCAGCCACTATCGCACTGAAGGGCAAGCGGGTACTGGTCATCGACGGAGACTTGCGACACGGCTCAGCATCGGCCTATCTGGGTTCGCTTTATAAAGGACTGAGCGACTACTTGGGCAAACGGGAGAAAAGTTTGAACGACTTGATACAGGAAAATCCCGATTGTCCGGGCTTCTTCCTGCTGCCCGCCGGTACCATTCCTCCCAACCCAACCGAGTTGCTGGCCGAACCGTTATTCAAGGAAACAATTGAGCAATTGCGGGGGTATTACGACTATATCTTCATCGACTGTCCACCCATCGACATCGTGGCCGACACGCAAATCATAGAGAAATTAGCCGATCGCACCATCTTTGTAGTACGTGCCGGATTGTTGGAGCGTGACATGCTTCCCGAACTGCAACGTATGTACGACGGGAAGCGTTTCAAAAACATGACACTCCTGCTGAACGGTACGGAAGGTGGCGGTAACCGTTACGGTTACCGTTATGGGTATAGATACGGGTACAAGTACGGATACGGTAGCAAAAGTTACTACGGCTCGGCAAAATGAAGATTGAGGAACAATGTGGCCATTCCGAAAGAAACAGACGTTGGAAGAAAGTGGTTTTTTCCGTGATTTTACGGACTGGCACAGCCATATCCTACCAGGCGTGGACGACGGTGTGCAAACGATGGAAGAAGCTCTGCAAATCCTCGCCGAATACGAGCGATTAGGTATTAAAGAGGTGTGGCTCACACCGCATATCATGGAGGACATACCCAACACAACCTGTCACCTGCGCAATCGTTTTGCCGAACTACAAGTTGCATACAGTGGACATGTCACCCTGCACCTTGCAGCCGAGAACATGCTTGACAAACTCTTTGAGGAACGATTGGAACAGAACGATCTACTGCCATTAGGAAAAGACGGAAAACATCTGTTGGTAGAAACGAGCTACTTCAATCCTCCAATGGGATTGCAAAACATTCTGCTCCGCATCAAATCCAAAGGCTACTACCCCATATTAGCGCATCCCGAGCGGTATATATACATGGAAGATGATGACTACAAACGGTTGAAATCTACGAACATAAAGTTCCAGCTCAACTTGTTCTCGCTTCATGGATTATACGGCAAGGGCGTTCAGAAGAAAGCCTATAAGTTGAAAAAAGTAGGAATGTACGATTACAGTGGGTCAGACCTCCATAGTCTGGAAACATTAAAAACTGTGTTGCAAAAAAAGATACAAACGTAGAGATCAGAATAAAAAAAGCTGCATAGCCCTGAGAAAATGACGGAGTTATCCTTGCAGATATACGATGTCAGAACGCAAGTATTGATAAAAATTTGATACATAAAATATATTGAAATGTATAAAACGATAGAAATAACAGAGATAATAGGTTCGGTTTACGTAGAAGGATATAAAATAGATTCAATCTCTATCTCAAATTTCAGAGCCATCATGAATAGGGTAAGCGAAACCGACCAATTCATCTCGGTGAGATTATCGCTTCAAGCAACGAATAGGGCATTGGCACTGGCAAATCAAAATACAGTTTCTGGGATGAGCATAATTAAGCTGTCTAAAAATAGTCAAATCCAGAACCGTTTTATACGTGAATTTTACAAACTGGACTTTGATACCCGCTCAATCCTATCTCGAATCATAAGAGAATTTATTCAAGATGGAAAAATATAAAACTTTCCTTGATACGGTACATGGTTATATTACGGTGCCGGAGAGTTTCTGTAGTTCATTTATAGACACTCCAAATTTTCAGCGTCTGAGACGTATAGAGCAATTATCTTCAAGGTCGTTATTCCCGTGTGCACGCCATGATCGCTTTGTCCATTCACTTGGTGTGTATCAAATAGGCAAGAAGTTCGTTGAAGCTATAAAGGGAAATAACCCTGAGTTGGTGTTGAGTGAAACTTTAGAAACGACCTTTTGATAGCTTGTTTATTGCATGATGTTGGTCATTCACCGTTTTCTCACACGCTGGAAGAGCATTTTGGAACTCCCGGAAAACTCTTCAGCATCTATAAAAAAGCACTTTTTGAAAGACAGGAAGATAACGGATTAAATGCGATAGACCTTGAAAATACAGATGTAAAACAACACGAAATCATTTCGGCTCTTCTTTGCATTACAACTTATTACGAATCAATCATAAAATTAAATGGCGACCCTACTCTTGTTGGCAGAATGATAATGGGGTTCAAATATGGAACTCCAGAGAAATCATTGGAAGATTGTTTCATATCATTGTTGCATGGAGATGTAATTGATGCGGACAAGTTTGACTATATCTGCAGAGACAGTTGGGCGTCTGGTTATCAGAGCAACTCTGTTGATGTAGAACGTATTATTCGTTCAATCATATTATACAAGTATGAAGGTAAGTGGCAAATAGCCTATTCCAAAAGTGCATTGTATGAAATTCGCGCTTTGATAGAAAATAAGAATTTTCAGCAAAATTGGATTTTCAAGCATCACCAAGTTGTATATGAGCAAAAAATCTTTAAGGATTCTATAAAGAAATTGGTTGAATGTTTACAACCTGATGGAAAATTGAAGAGGGAACAACTCTTCAACTATGAATCTTTTTATAGGGAGGTAGAAGTTTGTTGTGGCATGAAAGTATATATGTTGTCTGATGATGACATCATACATCTAATGAAAATACACAAGAATCAAATACCGACCTTTGACGAATGGATGTCACGCCGATATAAGTACATTCCATTGTGGAAGACGTATTCCGAAATGGTTGCCATGTTGGGCAAGGAAATTAGTGATAGGGTTATGACTGATACTGGAGCGATATATGATGCGATAGTAAATCGGATTAGAGATTCGTATCAAGTTGATGTTTTTAATTGTGAAAGTACGCCTTCTATCAAATATATTAAAAAAGATCAAGTCTATATCTATTTCAATAAAGACAGAATTGTTGACTTTACCCAATTAGGAATGCCTGAAATGCATAATGATTACAAAGACCGTACTTTCAAATATATATTCATCGAGAAAAAACTGTTCTCGGAAGAACGCGCCATAACAAAAGATGGTATTATAGAGGATATTAAGTTTCTTGTGAAAAATAAATTTATGAAAAATCTTAACGATATTAAAATTGCTGTGGCCGGTACCGGCTATGTGGGGCTATCAATCGCCACGCTCCTGTCGCAACACCACCAAGTGACGGCGGTGGACGTAATCCCCGAGAAAGTTGACCTCATCAACCAACGTAAGTCGCCCATTCAGGACGAATATATCGAGAAATATCTGGCCGAAAAGCCTTTGAACCTGACCGCGACGCTGGACGGAGCAAAGGCATACTCCGATGCTGACTTTGTGGTGATTGCCGCGCCGACGAATTACGACCCTGCGCTCAACCACTTCGACACCCACCATATCGAGGATGTCATAGACCTCGTGCTGAGCGTCAACCCCGACGCTGTGATGGTCATCAAGAGCACCATCCCTGTGGGTTACTGCCGCAGCCTTTACGTGAAATACGCCCGGAAAGGTGTAAAGCAGTTCAACCTGCTCTTCTCGCCAGAGTTCCTGCGCGAAAGCAAGGCACTTTATGACAACCTCTATCCGAGCCGCATCATCGTGGGCTACCCGAAGCTGATGGACGAGCGTTTCGCCGAGGAAAATGAGGCAATACAAGCAATCACCGACATCGGCAGGATGGAACAAGCCGCCCACACATTTGCTGCACTGCTGCAAGAGGGCGCAATCAAGGAGGACATTCCTACGTTGTTCATGGGCATGAAGGAGGCCGAGGCGGTGAAACTCTTCGCCAACACCTACCTTGCCCTGCGCGTGAGCTACTTCAACGAATTAGACACTTACGCCGAGGTGAAAGGACTCGATTCCCGCGCCATCATCGAGGGCGTCGGCCTCGACCCTCGCATAGGCACCCATTACAACAACCCGTCTTTCGGCTATGGCGGCTACTGCCTCCCCAAAGACACCAAGCAATTGCTCGCAAACTACCAGGACGTGCCGCAAAACATGATGACCGCCATAGTGGAAAGCAACCGTACCCGCAAGGACTTCATCGCCGATGCTGTGTTGCACAAAGCAGGCTATTACAGTGAAAACAGCAGCTTTGATGTCAGCAAGGAGCATGGATGTGTAGTGGGCATCTACCGCCTGACAATGAAGTTCAATTCTGACAATTTCAGGCAATCGGCCATACAGGGCGTGATGAAGCGCATCAAGGCAAAGGGCGCGGAAGTGATAATTTATGAGCCTACTTTGGAAGATGGTAGCACATTCTTCGGAAGCCGTGTAGTTAATAACTTGCAGGCATTCAAGTCACAAAGCCAAGTGATTATCGCTAACCGCTATGATGCCAGCTTGGACGATGTGCAGGAAAAGGTTTATACACGCGATATATTCAGGAGGGATTAAGAGTATGTTAGCGAAAAATGTAATTCTTAAAGGGAAAACAATCCTTGTCACTGGTGTGGCGGGCTTTATCGGTGCCAACCTTGCCAAAAGGCTGTTACAGGAATTTGTTGATGTGAAAGTTGTCGGCATCGACAATATGAACGACTATTATGATGTACGCTTGAAAGAGGATAGGTTGAAAGAACTACTTTCATATTCATCCTTTACTTTCATCAAAGGAGACATTTCCGACAAATCGACAGTCAGCCAACTTTTTGCCGCACATCACCCACAAGTGGTGGTAAACCTTGCCGCACAAGCTGGAGTACGTTACAGCATCACCAATCCTGACGCATACATTGCTTCCAACCTCATTGGTTTCTACAACATCTTGGAGGCTTGTCGCCATTCTTATGATGAAGGCAAAACGGGCGTGGAGCATTTGGTCTATGCAAGTTCGAGTAGCGTTTATGGAAGTAACAAGAAAGTGCCTTACAGCACCGATGACAAAGTGGATAATCCAGTCAGCCTCTATGCGGCCACTAAGAAAAGCAATGAACTGATGGCACACGCTTACAGCAAACTGTACAATATTCCATCTACAGGCTTGCGCTTCTTCACCGTCTATGGCCCGGCTGGTCGTCCAGACATGGCCTACTTCGGCTTTACTGACAAATTGGTCAAGGGTGAAATCATCAAAATCTTCAATTACGGGAATTGCAAACGCGATTTCACCTACATTGACGACATCGTGGAGGGTGTCATTCGGGTCATGCAACACGCACCGGAACGCCACAAAGGTGAAGACGGCTTGCCAATACCGCCGTACAAAATCTATAATATAGGAAACAACAACCCCGAAAACCTACTCGATTTTGTGACAATCTTGCAAGAGGAACTGGTTCGTGCCGGAGTGTTGCCCACAGATTACGATTTCGATGCGTACAAGGAGCTTGTGCCGATGCAACCAGGTGATGTTCCTGTAACATACGCCGACACAACGCCTTTGGAACAAGATTTCGGCTTCAAGCCATCTACACCATTGCGAGCTGGATTAAGAGCATTCGCTGAGTGGTATGTCACTAAACGTAATTAATGACATTTGATAAACTTTACAGGTTCGTATGTTAGCGCATATTAAGTATTTTTTCACTAAGGGTGATAGAAGAAGCTTGATAGTGAAAAAGAATATGATTGGGTCAATTTTTATAAAAGGTGTCAGCATTCTTATTCAACTGATATTAGTTCCCATGACATTAGGGTATCTATCACAGGAACTATATGGAATATGGCTAACGATTTCTTCAATAATGTTATGGCTTAATTTTTTTGATGTAGGATTAACATTAGGACTTAAAAACAAACTATCGGAGGCATTGGCTAAAAATGATATAGAAAAGGGAAAGTCTTTGGTTTCGACCACCTATATAGTGATGCTTATAATATTCTTACCACTATGTTTGATTGGGGAATGCGTTATACCTTATGTTGACTGGAGTTCTTTCTTAAATGTTAGTCAAATTTACAATGAAGAGTTAAGCCATGTGGTATCAATATTACTTGTGTGCTTTAGCTTACAAATGATATTTAATGTTATTACTGCTGTGGTATCCGCTCATCAAAAAGTTGCATTGGCTTCCGCATTTCCTGTAATTGGAAACCTATGCTCAGTCATTGTAATATATTTATTAAACATATTTACTAAACCTTCCTTAACCAATCTTGCTTCAGCTATATCATATATACCGGCTTTGGTGTTGATGATAAGTTCTTTTATATTATATACAGGTAAACTCAAACCAGTCAAACCATCTGTATCGTATTTTGATAAATCCAATATAAAGGATATTCTTAATCTGGGTATAAAATTCTTTATCATTCAAATACAAATGATAGTGTTGTATCAAGCTACAAATATTTTAATAAGTAATGTTTCGTCGCCATCAGATGTTACATCCTATAACATTGCCTACAAATATATCGGCGTAGCTTCTATGACATTCAATATTATACTAGCACCATTGTGGCCTGCATTTACGGATGCATACATGAAAAATGATTGGAGTTGGATGAAACAGATATACGGCAAAATGAGAAAAGTTTATGCAATACTTTTGGGAGGGGTGATATTGATGGTGATTTTGTCTCCAGTTGCTTATAAACTGTGGATTGGAGATAGGGCAATAATTCCATTAACTATGACAGTAGTTGTTGCATTGTTTGTGATAGTTCACGCTTGGGATGCACTTCAAATTATACTGATTAATGGTATAGGTAAAGTCAAATTGCAAACCTATATAACCCTTGTCGGGTTGATTTGCCATATACCGCTCTCATTACTTTTGGGAAAACACATAGGGGCTATAGGTGTCGTGATTTCAATGGTTATTATCAATATTATTTATTCAATTGTGTTTACGATACAACTTCATAAACTATTAAATAAAAAAGCATTAGGTATTTGGAATAAGTAGGTTATGATGAGGTTTATAACGATTTTGCGTTCAATAAGGTATGCAGTTAAGAACGCATGGAAAAGATATGTCCAGATAAAAGACCGAAGCATATATGGGTACATTGGCTTTAACACTCAAGTACATCCTCCAATGACGATAGCCAATCCGAGTAACTGCTATTTTTCTGACCACTCGAAAATACGAGAAGGATTATATTTAATAAACACTACTGGAAAATTCATTGTAAAAAAATACACAACAATCTCGATTAATTGCCTTGTAGTGACTGGTAATCATAGGCCTACTGTCGGTATTCCCGAAGTATTATTGGATGAGAGCCATATAAACGATTTAGAAACAGACATTATCGTGGAAGAAAGTGTATGGATTGGAGCTAACTGTACATTAATAGCAAAAAGTCATATCGGTAGAGGTGCCGTAATAGGGGCAAATTCTTTGGTCAATAAAGAAATCCCTCCATATGCAGTAGCAGTTGGGAGCCCTGCTAAAATTATTGCTTCCGTTTTTACATTGGAACAAATATTGGAACACGAAAAAATTCTTTATCCTGAAAATGAAAGGTTTTCAAGAGATTACTTGGAAGAGTTATTTTCCACCTATTATTTAGGGAAAAAATCAATAGGTGTCGATACAATGGATACACAAGATAAAGAATTGCTGGAAAGGCTTAAAGTCAAAAGAGGCGTAAAATTTCAATAATGTATTACATTGAAATTCAAAATAGGATAAGGCCTACCAATACACAGTACATAGTAGTATTTCTATTCTTATGTGTAAGTGGCAATCCTATATTCATATATGGTTCCGAATGGAGTTCGATTATTATGGCCATTGCAATGTTGGCCATCTGCATAGCGCATAGGACTTTTCTGTTTTCCAAAGATTTATGCTTATGGATTGGGGGATTTCTATTCCTTATGACTATGCAATATTTAATTTTGCCACAAGTATCAATACCAGCAAACATAAACTTTCTGTTTAAGTTGTATTTAGCATTTCTCGTTGTCGGGTACTTGCAATCATCAATGAGATATACTTATTTACGGGTGATGTATTGGTTGGCACTGATTAGTCTGCTATTCTTTTCAATCCAGATTGTTATTGGTCCAGTGGGGGTCAATTTTGATAGGTATAAAACCCTATTTTTGTATAACACAATACCAACAGGTTCAGGTTTAAGTAGAAATTCTGGAATGTTTTGGGAACCCGGTGCATTTCAAGGGTATATAATGATTGTTCCACTCTTATATATCAATAACATCAAGTATCTCTGGAATAATTATCGGAAAGAATGCGTCGTCTTGATTATTACACTCATTTCAACCCAAAGTACCACAGGATATATCGCATTTGCCATTCTCTTGGCATATATTCTAATTACAAGTGATTTACCTTTTGCTACCAAATATACTTTATTATTAACGGTTACTTTGTTCATAATAGGATTATTTTCATATCTATCGTTCTTAGGTGACAAAATATCCGAAGAATATGCGGCTACTATGAAATTGAAAGAGGGTGAATTGTCGTGGTCTCGAATGGGTTCATTTTACCTCGATTATCAAAACATCATAAAGCACCCAATTATAGGTAATGGTTTTTTAATGGAAATGAGATATGGTTCTCTTGGAAAGCATTTGGAAGGTATTAGTAATGGTTTCACAGGTTCAATCAATATGTTTGGTTTAGTAGCAATAATTTGTTATTACACCTGTGTATTAAAAAAACTTTTTGACAATACTTTATTGCAAAAGATAGTGTTTCTTTTAATAATTATCATTTTGCTAAATGGAGAGTACTATCTGAGTTATCCACTTTTCTGGAGTCTATTGTTCATTGATTATTCATTGCAAACAGATGAAGAATATGAAGAAGATAGCTATATTAATTACAGTTCATAATCGCAAGGAGAAAACGTTGGCATGTTTAAAAAATCTGTATGCCCAACAATTGCCGAATGCTGTAGAAATAGAGGTTTATCTAACAGATGACGGTTGTACTGATGGAACAGTTGAGGCTATTAGGATACATTATCCACAAACCAACATCATCAAAGGTGATGGAAATCTGTTTTGGAATAGAGGCATGTATGAGGCATGGTGCGTGGCCGAGAAAAAGGATTACGACTATTACCTGTGGCTAAATGATGATACTATTTTATTTGAGACAGCTATCGTTTCCTTATTGTCTACCTCTGATAAAATGGGTGATTATTCCATCATAGTAGGTTATACTTTAGACAACAAAAAAAGAAAAGTCACCTACGGAGGCAGAGACAAACACACAGGTTTGATTTCAAGAATAGATGGCATTACCCCTTGCGACACATTCAATGGAAATATTGTTTTAATTCCTCGCCATGTTTACAAGTTGGTGGGTAAAAATGATCCTATTTTTCATCATGCAATCGGAGATACTGACTATGGATTAAGAGCAAAAAAATTAGGGATACAATCATATATTGCTGATATAGCTTGTGGAATATGTGATAGCCATGACAAACTGCCTAAGTGGTGTGACAAAAATATTCCGTTTTATAAACGTGTAAAATACTTATATCGTCCAGGTGGTAATGGTGCAAATCCTTTTGAGTTCTTTATTTATAAAAAGAGACATTATGGTTTGATTTCAGCAATAACAACATTTATATCAAACCATCTTCATTTATTATTTCCTTTCCTTTGGAATAAAGACGCTTCAAAATTTTAGTAGTATGAAAATATCAGTTGTCACTCCATGCTATAATATGGAAAAGTATATTGAGGGAACGATACTGTCAGTAATCTCTCAAAATTATGATGAATTAGAATATATCATAGTCGACGGAGGTTCTACCGATAGGTCTTTAGAAATAATCAATAAATACAAGGATCGAATATCTGTAATCATATCTGAACCTGACAATGGTATGTATGATGCCATAGCAAAAGGGTTTGCGAAAGCAACAGGTGATATCATGGCATACATAAATGCAGATGATACATATTTTCCACACACATTCCGCCTTGTTAATGAAATTTTTACAAAGTATAAAGAAATAGATTGGATAGGTGGACGTCCAGCATATATTAATGAAAGTCGAATTTTGACGGATATATTCCCTCAAGTGGGGGCTAAACGTCGTAAGGACATAGCTCGAGGATATTTTCATCAAAATGCCTATGGTTTCTTGATGCAAGAAAGTATGTTCTGGAGAAGAAATTTGTATGTAAAAAGCGGAGGGATTAACACTTCTTTACGCTTGGCTGGCGATTATGACTTATGGCGAAAATTCGCTCAATACACGTTTTTTTTCCCAGTAGATATACCTTTAGCCGCATTTATGAGAAGAACAGAAAGTATTTCAAAAACACAAAAGGAAAAGTATTTGAGTGAGATTGCTTCATTATATAATGGTTCCCTCCCATATCCTGATTTTGTTTGGAAACTTTTATCAAGGAGTAAAGTGTTTACAATACTAAGACGATTGATTACTTATAGAAAAGGTCTGATGCTACAGTATGGCGTTAAACGTCGTGCTTTTATTAAAAGGTCTTTTTATAGTAATGTTTCATACCACACCTTCAAATCGGCAATCCGATATTATCAAAATTAGTGCTCACAGCAAAGAAATGAACAAGAGAGATATTAGTATTGACATTCTGAAGTTTTTTGCGGCTTTGGTCATTACCAACTCCCACATGGAGTTGCTGTATGGAAAATATAGCTTTTTAGCTACTGGCGGTGCCATTGGCGATGTGCTGTTTTTCTTCGCTTCGGGTTTCACCCTTTTCTTGGGAACGATGGGGCGTTTCGACAATTGGTATAAACGCCGGATAAACCGCATTTACCCCACAGTGTTTGCATGGGCAATCATTGCAGCTTTTGTATTCAACCATCAAAATGACATGAAATTCACCGTGATTCACGGGGGGGGGTGGTTTGTTACTTGCATAATGCTATATTATGTCGTCCTGTGGTTTATTCGTAAGTTGATGCCGGGCAAGTTGTGGACGGCTTTTGGAATGGCTTCGGTGGCAGTACTTGCCGTCTACCTTATTATAGATTGGCCTGAAGGATGGGGTATGTATGGTGCCACATATTTCAAATGGTTGCATTATTTCTTGTTCATGCTTTTTGGGGCAATCGTGGGGAAGATGCCCCGTCAAGGGTTGAATTTCAATTTTTGGCTCGATGCGGGTAAGTTGTTCCTGTGTGTGATGGCATTTTATGCCGTCGTGATAGGCAGCACTCGCAATCATGTCATTAACCAATGGCAGATAATTTCGCTTTTGCCGTTGCTCGGCACGACCTATTATTTCTATAAAGTGTGCAGCAGTCGGCAAATGAAACGCTGTTACGAAAACCGGTACGTAGGTTGGTGCATAAAATTCATAGGCGGGCTATGCCTTGAAATATACATCGTGCAAGGAGTCTTGTTTACCGATGCCATGAACGGTATTTTCCCATTGAACATTCCGCTGATGTTTTTGATAATATTCGTTGTGGCTTACCTGCTGAGGTGCGCTTCACGCATATTCTCCCAGACTTTCAAAGACGGGGAATATGATTGGAAAGCCGTGTTCAAGCCGGTTTGAGCATCATGAAAATGGGAATTGTAAGAAACATTGCTTCGGTGGCAGCGGTAGCCACGGCTCATGGCATTGGTAGCAAAAAAGTCCTGTTGGGAAATGACGAGACCGAAACCCGCCTGGCGCAAATAGCCGTGACAAAATTAAGTAAAGGGGAGCAATCAGAAATCCACGTTCACCCCACAATGGAAGAATGCTTTCTCATCGTTGAAGGCGAGGTGTCTGTTCAAGTAGAGTCTCAACAGCTACAATTGCATAAAGGCGATTTTATCCAAGTCATGGCCGGACAGCCTCATGGCATCAAGGCACTGACTGATGCGGCCATATTGACAATCGGGTGTGCAACAACAGATTAGACAATCAAATATCATTCATTACATATGTATCACGTAAAACTGTCAATAGCAAGTGACAACGCCGGATGCAACCGGCAATTGCCCGGCAGAGGCTTCGTTTGGGGAAATTATCATTTCCACATTAACGAGGATATTCCAGAGGCCGACTTTTGGGCGGTGTACAGCAAAGGGCAACGTAAAACGGAATGTTGCAAATGCAGCCCTGACAACACCCTGTTCATAACAGGGGAACCCGAAACGGTGTACCACTATTCGCATGCATTCGTCAAGCAATTCGCACGGGTCTTATCCGTTCAAGAAAAGATACGCCACCGTAATATGCAACTGATGCAGCCGGCCCAACCGTGGCACATCGGGAAAATCACTAAGGCCGATGGTCAAAATGTAGAAGTGGAGTACAGCCAAGACTATGACAGTCTTAAAAATGTCGGCATACCGGTAAAAAGCAAACTGATTTCAATCATAACAAGCAACAAGTGTTTCACACAGGGGCATAAAGATCGTATAGCGTTTGCCATGAAGCTGAAAGAGCATTACAGCGACAGCCTCGACTTGTACGGCCATGGTTTCAGGGACTTTTCTGACAAATGGGATGTCATAGCCCCCTACCAATATCATATCTGCATTGAAAATTCTTCTTACCCGCACTATTGGACCGAGAAGTTGGCCGACAGTTATCTTGGCGGTGCTTTCCCATTCTATTACGGCTGCCCCAATTTGTCTGAATACTTCAGCCAAGAGGCTTTCCTGCCAATCGACATACATGATGCCGAGGCAGCCATCAGGCTTATAGACGATGCCGTAGCCAATGACATGTACTCCCAACGCCGGGCTGCGATTTTGGAAGCGAAATCGCAGGTGCTGGACGAGTACAACCTGTTTGCGCTTCTCGCAAGCGAGTTTGACAAGATGAATCCCGACGCGGGAAAAAAGATGCTTGTGATAAAAAGCGACACATCTTTCATCGACTTTAAAAAGATTCAAGTGATGGTTATCAACCGCTTGAAACACAAATACCTTAAATAGAATATGGCAGAATTCGGCGCGAAAGAACGGATGGTGGCATCGCTGCTATCTTCGTTTCCCACTGTGAAACGTGCAGTGAAATGGCTTTATGTGAAACTGAATGCGGTTGTATACAAAAAAAGCTATGTTGAAAAGATATGCGACAACCGGGTTTCTGAAATTAATCATGTTGTGGCAAATGGCGGGGAAACATTTTTTGGGTATTATGATAAACCTTGTAGTAAAAACGGGAACATACTTTTCCATTGCACCTCGTCACGACCCACTAAAAAACGTCCATCGCCCGACACGTTCATCGATGTTATAGTCAAAACCAAGAATGGCGAAAACATCAAAATAGGTCAGACGAGTTCATATAACTGGCAACAAGGGGCAAGGTCGCAATGGCTCGATAATGACAAGATTATTTTCAATTGCGTGGCAGGGAATCATTATGGTGCAAAAGTGTATTCATTGAAAGAGCGAAAAATCACAGCTGAATTTGACATGCCGGTTCAAGATTCTTACAAATGCAATTATTTCCTTTCGATTAATTACCGCCGGATTATGAAATTAAGAGCCGATTACGGGTATCGCAATTTGCCCCCTTTATCGGACGAAGAAATGAAAGGACTTTCAAACGACGGGATATTCAGGGTCGATTTTAACACCCGAAAAGCGGTTTTGGTACATAGCCTTAAAGATATTGTCGGGTTGGATGCAAAACCTATCTTCGACGATTGCTTCCATGTGGTCAACCATATCATGATAAGTCCTGACGGGAAAGGGTTTATCTTCATACACCGGTATTACTTGGGAAAAAGACGTTTTGACCGGTTGATATACTCCGATTTCAAGCAAATGAAAGTCCTCGTGGACGAAGGGATGGTCAGCCATTGTTGTTGGGTTGATGATGCTAAAATCCTAGGATATTTCAGGCATGACGGCAAAGATGCTTTTTACTATTGTAATATCACGGATGGCGTGATAACTTGTAACCATGCGATGTCGCAAACGGGTTATGGTGACGGGCATCCTTCGTGCCACGGCAACTTAATTGTATTCGATACCTATCCGGACAGAAGTAGAATGCAGCATTTGTTCTTGTATGACAGTAATGCCGATACTGTAAGCCATTTGTTGGAAGTGTACCAATCCACGGTTTATATGAATGAGTGCCGGTGCGACTTGCACCCAAGATTCTCGGACGATGGGAAACAGATTTTTTTCGACACGGTCTACAATGGCAGACGGCAATTGTGCTACGTAAATATTTCTTAACATGAGTAGATTATTACAATTTGATGGCATCAGGGCTGTTGCGGTTTTATTAATAGTCCTTTGTCACGTATTTTATGGCCTTGACGGAATGGGTAGTCCGGCAGGTCAATATTTGGGTGGAACATACAACTTTGTATTTTTTGCAATGTCCGCTCTGTTGATTGGATTGAATGTTAACAAAACTAAATCGGGGGGGTAATTCGTTCTCTTTCTTGAAAAGACGGATTGCACGATTACTCCCCGAGCTTTGGATATTTCTGACGCTTTACATAATCTTCCAATTGATAAATGGCGTCGAACTTTCTCCCCGGAGTGTGATACTGAATTATTTTATGTTGGGATGGTTTTCCAAATTGCCATATATAGGACACCTTTGGTTCGTGACGATGATAGTGGCATGTTATTTCATGTTCGCTGTTTTAGAAAAATGCAAGAACAAGCCCCGCACCGTCCTCATTTTGGCTTTGGTTTGTATCGCAGGACAGATTGCCTTGGAAATCAAGCGACTTCCCGATTATTTTTGCTTAGTAATGTTTATGTGTGCCGTTATTTTCATGTATGCAAGGTTGATTGTTGAGTATCTTCAAAGCAAGAAGATGAATTGGCTTCTGCCCATATCTGTCATTGCAAACCTGTTATATTATTGGAGTATCGATGAAGAACTTCTGGTTATCGGCCATTTGCCTTATTACTACGGGGCTTGCATATCAGGTCTAACGACTATTGTTCTGTTATATTTTCTGTTTTGCAAAATCAAGGTTGGTAAAATCATGGCATTAATAGCCGCGTACAGTTTCCAGATTTATTTTGTTCATCATCCATTTGCCAGAAACATTGCATTATTTAACGACTATTCAAACAGTGCGCTTTTATCCACTTTGTGTGTCTATGCCATAAGTTTTGTTTTAGCCTACTTATTAAAACAGGCATCAGACGGTGTGCGCTCGAAAATAAAATTGTGACAACAGTTTTGTTGAAGCTGTAATAATCTTTATTTCAATTTATTGAGGTCGTGGCAGCCTTGCCATGGCTTGTGAATGTTATTGTTTCTTTCTAAGTAAAATGAAACTTTCTGTTTTGATGTCGGTGTATGAATCCGAGAAGCCCGAATATTTAGACAGGGCCATTAAAAGTGTATGGACTGACCAAACGTTGAAACCCGACCAAATCGTCCTTATAGAAGACGGCCCGTTGGATGAAAATTTGCACGAAGTTATCAGCAAATGGCAGCGGCAGCTTTGTAAAAAGTTAGCAGTAGTCGTGAATGCGAAAAACTTGGGGCTTACCAAATCGCTAAACAAGGGAATTAAGAAGGTGAAAGGCGATTTAATCGCCCGAATGGATAGTGATGACATTTCGCATCCCTTGCGCTTTGAACGGCAGGTGAATTTCCTTGCCGCACATCCCGATGTGGCGATTGTCGGTGGTGCCATACAAGAGTTTAATGATGATAATGAGTGCTTGAATGTCAGGCATTATCCATTAGATAACCAAAAGGTGCTTGAATATATACATAAAGCATCTCCGTTGGCTCATCCTGCGGTGATGATGAGAAAAGCAATGTTTGATAATGGATTAAGTTATAATGAAAATTACAGGACGACTCAAGACATAGCCTTATGGTTTGATGCACTGTGCAGCGGATATAAAATAGGCAATGTGAAAGATGTGGTATTGTATTTTAGACGTAATGACGAGGTATTTAAAAGGCGGAGCAGAAAGAAAGCCGTAAACGAATTTAAAATTTATATTCATGGAATATACCGTCTTTTCGGAATATTCTCATGGAAATACATATATCCGATTATGCGCTTTGGATTCAGGCTGTTACCGCAATTTGTGATAAAATGGATTTATGGTGGAAAAATAAGGAAATCTGTTTTGGAAAAATAACATTTAAATTTTCATACAAATATGAAGAAAGCTCTTATTACAGGCATTACAGGTCAGGACGGTTCGTTCCTGGCCGAGTTTCTATTGGAGAAAGGTTACGATGTGCATGGCACAATACGCCGTTCGTCTGTGGATTACCGCGAACGTATCGCGCACTTGGAAGGACATCCGAATTTCCACTTGCACTATGCCGATTTGGGAGATTCAATGAGCATCCTACAGGTAGTGAAGAAAGTGAAGCCTAATGAAATATACAATTTGGCGGCTCAAAGTCACGTGCAGGTGTCATTTGATTCACCGGAGTTTACAGCGGATGTGGATGCGACAGGCGTACTCCGTATTTTGGAGGCCGTGCGTCAATGCGATTTAACGGAAACTTGCCGTATCTATCAAGCCTCCACCTCTGAACTTTACGGAAAGGTGGAGGAAGTGCCGCAGAATGAGAACACACCATTCCACCCATACAGCCCGTATGCCGTGGCCAAGCTCTACGGTTACTGGATTGTGAAAGAGTACCGCGAGGCGTACAATATGTTCTGCTGTTCGGGTATTCTGTTTAACCACGAGAGTGAACGCCGGGGCGAAACTTTCGTGACAAGGAAAATCACCCTTGCCGCCGCGCGTATTGCCCAAGGCAAGCAAGAGAAACTGTACCTCGGCAATCTGTCATCGCTGCGCGACTGGGGCTATGCCAAGGACTATGTAGAGTGCATGTGGCTCATACTCCAAAACGATAAACCGGAAGACTTCGTAATCGCCACGGGTGAACAACACTCTGTGCGCGAGTTCTGCCAATTGGCTTTTCGCTATGCCGGAATAGAATTGCGCTTCGAGGGTGAAGGCGAAAATGAGAAAGGCATCGACACGAAGACCGGCAAGGTGTTGGTGGAAGTGTCACCGGACTTTTACCGCCCTACCGATGTTGTCAACCTTTGGGGTAACCCGGCCAAGGCCAAACGGGAATTGGGCTGGAACCCGCAAAAGACCGCATTCGAGCAATTGGTGAAGCTGATGGTTGATGCTGATATGGCAAAAGTAGCTGTGGAGCGTGCCGGTGAGCGTGTGCGCACGAACCTCGCTGAATATTTGGAGAAAGGAATCGTCAAATAATGAAGAATGAAGAACGAAAAATGAAGAATTGACAAAATGGAAAGAGATTCAAAGATATACGTGGCTGGGCACCGGGGCATGGTGGGTTCAGCCATTGTGCGGGAACTGGAACGGCAGGGATATACGAATATCGTTACCCGTACCCATAAGGAACTGGACTTGACACGGCAGGAAGCGGTGGAGAAGTTCTTCACCGAAGAAAAGCCCGAATATGTGTTCCTTGCGGCGGCCAAAGTGGGTGGTATTGTTGCCAACCTGTCTGCCCTTGCTGATTTCATGTATGAGAACATGATTTTGGAAATGAACGTCATCCATGCCGCGTGGGAGAACGGATGCAAGAAGCTGGAGTTTCTCGGATCGTCGTGCATCTATCCACGAATGGCACCGCAACCAATGCAGGAAAGTTGTCTGTTGACAGGCGAATTGGAAAAAACCAACGAGGCATACGCGTTGGCAAAGATTTCCGGCTTGAAGTACTGTGAATTCCTTAACCGCCAGTACGGTACTGACTACATCAGCGTGATGCCCACCAACCTCTACGGGCCAAATGATAATTATCATCCCGAACACAGCCACGTGCTGCCAGCCCTAATACGCCGCTTCCACGAGGCAAAAGAGCAAGGATTGGCGTATGTAACTTGCTGGGGTGACGGTTCACCATTGCGCGAGTTCTTGTATGTGGACGACCTCGCCAACCTATGTGTATTCCTGATGAACAACTATTCGGGTAACGAAACTGTTAATGCCGGTACGGGCAAGGAACTCACCATCAAGCAACTCACAGAATTAGTAGCCAAGATTGTCGGTTTTACAGGCGAAATACGCTGGGACACAACCCGTCCTAACGGTACGCCGAGAAAGCTGCTCGATGTGTCGAAAGCTACTGCCTTGGGCTGGAGATACAAGACGGAACTGGAAGACGGCATTCGGTTGGCTTACGATGATTTCTTAAACAATCCTATGCGAGCAGAAAGATAATATGACACCGAAGAAAGTATTTGTATCAGGTTGTTATGACCTGTTGCACAGCGGACACGTGGAATTTTTCCGTCAAGCCGCCCAATATGGCGACCTTTATGTGGGCATCGGTTCTGATGAAACCATCCTGCATTACAAGAAACACCGTACCGTCTATCCTGAAAAAGAACGATTGTTCATGGTCAAAGCCATTCGCTACGTAAAGGATGCCTTCATTAACGTCGGTGACGGAGTAATGGATTTTGTGCCGACCGTGGAACAGTTGCGGCCCGACATCTTTGTTGTGAATGAGGATGGTGCCTCTGACGAAAAAGAGGCCCTATGCCGTCGAATGGGAATGGAATACATCGTGTTGCCACGTACCCCGTCGGAAGGATTGACCGCCCGCTCCAGCACCGACCTTAAAAAGCAAACTTGCTCCATACCGACCCGACTGGATTTGGCCGGGACTTGGATTGACCAGCCGTATGTATCTCGATACGGTGCAGGTTGGGCGATAACCATATCCCTCGAACCCACCTTTGAGATACAAGACAGGTGCGGATTATCCACCTCCACCCGTAACCGCATCCGCAGCATTTGGCCGTATAAATTGCCCGATATGGATCCAGAAATGCTCGCCCGTCTGGTGTTCTGCTTCGAGAATGACCCCGAAAGGTCGGACGGGATTATCTCTGGCGCACAAGATGCCATAGGAATTTGTATGCCCGGTTTGGTACGCCATTATTATGACGGACACTACTGGCCCACGCATTTCGAATCATGTCACGATGAGGAGGTCTTGAATTGGCTGGAAGAAAGGTTGTGTTTGGTGCCGATGTTCCCACGCAGAGATGGCTGTTCGGTAATAGAGGGGGTACAGATAGATGCGCAACATGTGCGGGCACTCACCACAGCCGCTGATGAATGCTGGAATGCTATTCTAAGCCGTGACCTTGAACACTTTGCTTCTGCCTACAAGGCTTCTTTCGAGGCGCAAGTAGCCATGTTTCCCGCCATGATGCAACCCGGAGTACAAGAATATATAGACAAATACTCCGTCATGGACGGAGTGTTGGCGTGGAAAATGCCAGGTGCCGGAGGTGGCGGCTACCTTGCTTTGGTATGCAGGGATGAAGACAGCATTCCCGAAGGAGCCATCCGATTGACCATCCGCCGTCGTAATTCTGGTGACAAGTTCTAACAGATCCCTCACGCGCAATGAAACGATATTGTCAAATACTCACCTTCCCCGACAATGCACAAGCCATAGAGGCATACGTAGAGGTGCACAGACGTGTATGGCCGGAAATAAAGGAAGGCATTCGTTCGGTAGGCATACTTGACATGCAAATCTACCTTCATGGACACACATCGTTCATGATTATGGATACGGTGGATGACTTCGACTGGGAAAAGGACAATGCAAGGTTGGCCACCCTGCCCAGACAGGCGGAGTGGGAAGCATACGTTGCCCAGTTCCAAGGTTGCGACCCGACAGCACCATCAACAGAGAAATGGCAACTGATGGAACAAATCTTCAAGCTATGAGTGGCCAAACAAGAGGCATGTTCAGGGGAACAGACGGTCGTAACTATGTGACGGTGTTCGCCCTTGTCGCCTCACTGTTCTTCTTATGGGGAGTAGCCCATAGCATCCTTGTGTGCTGAACAAGCATTTTCAAGATGTGCTGGTCATCTCCAAAGCTCGCAGCGCATTGGTACAGGCGATGGTATATGGCGGCTATTTCCTCATGGCCATCCCGGCAGGACGGATTATACGCCGGTGGGGCTACCGCATCGGTATTGTGACTGGACTGTTGCTTTATGGTACAGGCGCATTGCTGTTCATTCCCGGTGGGCAATTGATGTCCTTCCCGTTTTTCCTGTTCTGCCTGTTTCTCATAGGATGCGGACTGACGTGTCTCGAAACCTCGGCCAATCCCTATATCTCCGTATTGGGTGAAAAACGGTCGGCAGCCGCCAGGCTCAACCTTGCACAAGCCCTCAACGGGCTTGGCTGGGTGGTAGGGCCGATGGTTGGAGGGCTTCTAATTCTTGGGGAAGAAGATGGGAATATATCCTTACCTTACGCGGTCATTGGCTGCTTAGTGGTCGTACTGGGATTCGTATTTTTCCGTTTGCATCTACCATCGCCAGATGAGGAGAATACGAAATTTGATGAACCTATGCCAGACACGTCATCCGTCACCTCCATCTGGCACATCCGCACTTTCCGTTATGGAGTAGTGGCATTGTTGCTCTATGTGTCCGCGCAAACCGGGATCAACTCATTCTTCATCAACTATGCCCTTGAAGCCGACGCCTCGCTAAGCCCGTCCACGGCAGCGATGATGCTCTCCATTGGCGGCATGGGATTGTTTATGGCAGGCCGCCTGCTCGGTTCGCTCATCTTAAAGGCCGTAGCTCCTGCGCGGCTGATGACGGCCTGTGCCATCGGTGCAACTATCTGCATGCTGCTCACCATCACCTCCAGTGGAAAAGTAGGAATGACGGCACTCTGTCTTACTTACCTGTTTGAGAGCGTGATGTTTCCTACCATTTTCTCAATGGCACTGACCGATGTCACAGGCGGCAATACCAAGACAGCATCATCCTACCTTGTTATGTCTATCGTGGGCGGGGCAATAGCTCCTGTACTGATGGGGTTGTTAGGTGAAAACAATATGGCACTCGGATTCCTCATTCCGCTGTTTTGTTTTATTGTCATAGCGATGTATGCTTTTTCTTACAAGCGGCTAAGGGTAAGCATAAGAGACATATGATAACTGTTTTACTCTCATAACGAGTTTCCAGACTGAACATGATTTCTATACAATTAATAAACGAAATCTATCCATTGCTTAGAACGCTCGTACATGCAATCAGATTTAATTCGGATTTAATGAACGATTTGTCCGAACTATGGAACGTGTACCAAAAAGTATCAACAGGCGAAGATAAAAGATATCAAATACTTGGAGATGAAATAGAAAAACACTTTATATTAAATGAAGATTGGTCTGAGGACAAATTGCTTAAATCTATTTTAAAAGTCACAGAAGACGAAAATTTGTTCCTGAAATTCTTGGAGCGCATCATAAATTACAAGAAAAACAGAGATAAGCAAGAAATCATAGAACGAATTAAGGTTCTACTTGAAAAGGAACGATTGACTATTGTAGAGGTTGATGGTATATTGCGTATCGAGTTCCAAGACGCAAATCGTTTGAAAATAAATAATTTTACGCCATTCATTCGATGTAATTCCCAAATTGTGACCTATACCAACTTTACAGAAGAAAACATAGAATGGCCCAATGAAACCGATTGTTTTGTGCTTACTCACAATTATGCCTGGAATGATTTTGGCTATTTTACGTGGTTTGCTCTCCACTATATTGATAAAGATGGACAAAAACACTACATAGGCACTGTGAAAATAATGAAGCGTGGATGTGACGATACGAGTAACGTATTGGAGCAACGTTTCTTTTCGCTCTCAGAAGCGTTTTGCTCTTTGGGTTTTGATGTGTCTTACTATCAGAATTTGAAGAAAGTATTGGGAAATAAAGCTTATGATTGCCTTGCTGCGCTTCGAGATGTGGCTTGTTTTTCAAGTATACATGAGGCATTCGAAAAAGAAAAAGTGTTTACCAATTCATTATGTAGGTTCAACTCTTCCGAGAAAGCCCTGCGTGAAGGGCGATATTTCGTTAATGGACGAGATATAAAGGATGCTTATTCTTTCACTTTCATATATAGCCCCAAATACAAAGATCCAGACGACAGGGGTAATGTGATTGATTTTAATTTCGCATATAAATGTCAGCCTTATAAACGGATCATCGGATTGATTGGTGAAAACGGAGTTGGGAAAACAACCCTCATTAACGACATGGTTGATGCTCTTGTAAAGAACAAGAAAGAAGGGTTTGAGGGACTTAGACCCATATTCAGTCAAGTCATCATTGTTTCATATTCGCCGTTTGACCATTTTCCTCCCAACAATGCAAATTACATAATGGGATATAAATATTGTGGCTTGCTAAAAAGACAAAATGAACTTCTTTCTTTAGATGAACAGGTGAATCATCTCATCGATAATATTAAAAAAATTATCGAAAGAGAACAATCTGACTATCTGATGACAGCATGGAAAGAAATAATGTTAGAAGTATTTCCCAAAGATACCGTCAGAGCTATATACCATGACATGGCAGTAGACAATGAGGGCACTAAAAATGTTTGCAAAAGGATGAGTTCTGGTGAAACCATGTTCATATTCGCCATCAGTGACATACTGGCAAACATTAGGAATGATACTCTTCTTTTCTTTGATGAACCAGAGCAACACCTTCATCCTCATGCTATATCCCAATTATTAAAAGCTGTCTTCGATATCTTGGAGAGATTTCAGTCATATGCAATAATATCAACCCATTCTGCATTGGTAGTAAGAGAAATGGTAGCCGAAAATGTGTATGTATTCAATAGAAATTTAAACACTTTGAATGTAAGCAAGATAGGCTATGAATGTTTTGGGGAGGATATATCAGTGATAAGTGATGTGATATTCAAAAATTTAAATGATGAAAAACGGTATGAAAAGTTCATTGCAGATACAGCTGAAAAGTGTGCTTGGGACTATGATAGGACTATAGAAGCTCTTCAGTTACATGGAAAGATAGGCTTAAATCTTCGATTAATTATTAGAAACATCATCAATCAGCATCAGAATTAATTATGAGGAATCTTCAACCCTATACAGATAATTCACGTGAGTTCATTGATGGTATCATATCAAAATGTAAATCGATAGAGAAGAAATCCTCATGCCAAGACATTGTAGACAGATACGGTGAATGTATTAATGAATATGATAGTGCATTTGAAAATGATGATTTAGAAAGATTGATTGCGAACCACCCTGAACTTTGTGCAAGAGAAAAGGAACAGTTTAAATCACTTTATAGCTACAAAGGAAGCGAAATCTCTAAATTACGGCATAGATTACTCACTGACGAAAGAGGCTTTGAAAACGTATTTTGCCCAATATGTGAAGTAAACCTTGTTCAAACAATGGATCACTTTATTCCCCAAGAGCAATTCCCTCTATACGTGGTGCATCCCAAAAATCTCATTCCCTGTTGCCAAACTTGCAATCAACATAAATCAGCCAAAACATTAGACGATTCAGGCAGAAGGCATTATTGGAATGCTTATTTGGATGTAGTGCCTAATGATAAATTTCTATACTGCTCAATTACAGAAAGGAATGGTCTCCCACACGCCACGTTTTATTTACAGCAAGGAGAAATCGACAATAGAATTTTCAGGCTGCTTGAAAATACCATGAAAGAGCAGGATGTACTGAAAACATTCGAAGCAGGGAGTGGAGCAGCTATTATGAATCTTATAAAGGAAACAGTTATGTATATTAGAAAAGACGCATGCGCTCATACGCTTAATTATTGCATAGAACAGGTAAGCGACCAAAAACAAATTTGTTCGGAAATAAACAACTGGAAAGATGTGCTCGATAAAGCTCTTTTGGAAAGTGCTGTGTTTATAAAATGTCTGAGAGAAGAACTTAAAAGATGTGATGTTCCGTTCAAAGATTAATCTGTATATTGCTAACCATTACCTCCAACGGGCGAGTAGGAATGACGGCACTATGCCTTACCTATCTGATTGAGAATGTGATGTTCCCTACCATCTTCTTGATGGCACTGACCGATGTCACAGGCAACAATACCAAGACTGCATCCTCCTACTCTGTCATGTCCATTATGGGTGGAGCAATTATACCTATATTGATGGGGGTGTTGGGCGAAACCGATATGGCATTTGGATTCCTTGTTCCCTTGGCGCTGCTTTGTGGGCATAATGCTTTACGCATTCTCTTACAAGCAACTTATATTCAAATAAATGAAATGTAATGTAAACGGTATTTGTAAACCTGTATCATTATATTATTGCAATGAAAAAGTTATTTCGTAAATTGTTCTCTTATAAAGCATGGTCATATGCTGCAGCTATTGTTACTGTACTAATGGCTATTCCAGTACTTAAAGAATGTATGAAAAAGCTCCCTACAATTGATGTATCGGTGGGAAAGTATTGGGTGACCGATGAAGAAAAAGTGACTTTGCTGTATGTTGTACCAAACACTGCAATAGACAAATACCAAGTCCCTATTCCTCTTTCTTTTATTAATAATGGGGAATTTGCAATACACAATTTTTCAGGCAGACTGTCAACAGAACTATTGAAGATTGGCAGCTATGACAATAAAGATGTCTATATGAGAAGATTTTTGAACGGAGATGAACATCTGGACAATCATATACAAAACATATATGTAAAGTCTGCATCAATGGCTGGCAAAGGAAAAATTGAACTTTCAACCAAAGGTTATGAACTGAATTTCGTTCGTAGGAAAGAGTTGCAAACTTCCTTCCCTGCATTTGATAATTTTAATTTTAACCTTGAAATCACGTATGATAATCAAGAAACGGCCCAGAGCATTATTTTCAATGCTATCTGTATGTCAGAAAGTCAATACAAGTTGCTAACCCAAAAGAAGTTGGACAGAGGAAAGACTTTTGTCATATTTACAGAAGCTGTGCGTCTGATTGACCATGAAGATGGCATAAAAATAGTGATATGTAGGTTGAAAGGTAGCGAAAAGTCTATTGTAAAAATGTAACATCTTACGTTTGAAATCTATCTGAAAGATATTAATTTATATGTCAGCCATTATGGGAAATATCCATAATGGCTGGCTTTGATTTTAATAGATAATCATAGTCAAAAACAGATGATACCAATTATGAAAAAGCACCTTGTAATTTATATTTTCTTTTTCAACTTTCCTTTTGCTGATATTGCATATGGGCAATTTGCCTATGGAACAACCGGACTGCTACATATGCCCACGGCTGACATGCATCGGGACAAGACCGTGATGGTAGGAACGTCTTACTTGGATATTGCAGCCATGCCGGGCGAATGGAATTACAACATTTGGAACTACTACTGGAACTTGACTTTTTTTCCTTGGTTGGAAGTAGGCTATGTATGTACGCTGTTGAAAATGGCAGTGTCAGAATTGCAGTTGCCCAACAAGTTCCGCAATCAAGACAGGCATTTTGCCGTTAGATTACGGCTGTGGAAAGAAAGTTGGTGGAAGCCGTGGACACCTCAAGTGGTATTGGGAACGAATGACCCTGGTACGAGTTCGCACAGTAATGGATTTGGTTCGGTCTCTGCCACCAGGAACGGTTATTGGAATCGCTACTACTTGGCTATGTCCAAGCATTTCTCGTGGAAACAGGTGGTAGACATCTGAGTCCATGTGGCGTATCTCTATAACCGGGAATTGAATCACTACAATGGACCGGACATCGGAGCCAACCTGCGCTTCAATCTGCCCGAAAGTTCGTTCGGAAACAAGTTGTTGAACGGCCTGAACCTGATGGTAGAGTATGATTCGTGCACAGTGAATATGGGAGGCAGCTATTCGGTGTGGAAAGACCGAATCAATGTGGTGTCTGAGTTGAACCAATGCAAACACCTTTAGACCGGAATGTATTTCAAACTATGCCTATTTTAACGACAAACAATGGTGAATAATAGTTGCAAGCCCTTCTCCTTGTCTTGAACTTGGAGCAAGGGCTTTTCTTGTACTTGCACCCATTATAAAAATTCAAAAACGCCCATAGAAAAGCGTCAATCATTTGTGTGGCTCATAAAAATTTTGTATATTAGTATTCTGAAATTCAATTTATTATGGGATATATTATATTGATTATACTGGGATATTTCCTACTTAATTTCTGTGGGAAGATTCTACGAAAGGTATGTTCGGCTGAAACCACTGCCTTGTGGTTGGCCGTATTGTTTTGCTGGCTTCTATTGGACTGGTTCTGGGTGGGTGCCATCTTATTGGCATGGCGGTACATATTGATTCCTTTTGCCAAGTATCAAGAGCGGCATCCCAACAGGTACATGAGAAATGCAAATGCAAATGGAAATGCGAATTTGAACAAGGTCATCCTTTGGGCAATTCCCATCTTCTGGCCTATACTGATAGCGAGGCTGTTCCTGTCGGGCAAGACTTACAAGCCGAGGATGAACGAATATGACTACGAGCAGTTCCTTAAAGGGAACGGGAAGTGAGCTTAGTCGTCTGCTACCAAATGCGCCCATGCTTCCGCACGTGTTTCACGGACGAATTGCAACAGGATGGCCGGGTCGATGTGCTTCTTGCCGTATTTGGCGGTAATGTGCAAGTGTGGCCCGGTACTACGTCCGGTGTTGCCACTGATTGCCACCACCTCTCCGGGCAAGACTTGTACGCCTTTCTTTACCAATGTTTTCGACAGATGGCAATAACTGACTGTGTAGTCACCGTGACGGATGGTCACATAGTTGCCCGAACGCTTGTCGGATGACACCTTAACCACCTCGCCCGGCATCATGGCATAGACCTCCTCATTCCTCGCCCGCAAGTCCAAGCCGTTGTGGTTGCTCCGCTTGCCAGTGAGAGGGTCTTTGCGCCGTCCGTAAGGTGAAGTGACCATGATTTCCTTCAAAGGATAAGAAACACTCATATAACAGCCTATCCACCGGCTGTGCATTTCTTCTGAATGTTTCCCTGCCATCGATGGTTGGGAAACAGGATTATCGGCCTTTCCTGCTTCGGGGAGGCTTTTTGTGTCCTTTTGCTCCGCAACTTCCTCTACTTTATAGAGCGGCTTGCTGTAAGCAATAGTGTGGAATTGCGCTTGTACGGAGAGGAAACAAGAAGACAGGGTAAATAGTAGCCATGACTTTTTCATGGCACAAAAGTAATATGTGGTTTGCGTAAAAGCGGAAAGACGATAGTGGGAATGGCTATATTATAAGATTTTATAGGGAATCAGACCTGTCAATCAGACTTCGCAACGATTATACAACGGATGCCTGAAAAAATGGAGAAATCTCTCTTAACTTGGAAGTTACACCGTAAAAAACATTATATTTGCAAATTGTAAGAAGTAATTGCATCACCAAAGTGAGGTCGTATCAATCAAGCAACCGATGACAATGCAGTTGCAACATAACAAGAATCGTATGACAGACATCAGAAGAGAATTATATGCCTTGGTCCAAAAAGGTGAATCGGCCGAAGTCGAGTTCAAATCCGCTCGTGGTGGCTTTCCCGGCAGCTTTTGGGAAACCTATTCGGCATTTGCCAATACCAACGGGGGCACAATCATATTGGGCGTACAGAAAAAGGATGGAAAATTCTTGTTCGATGGTCTTTCCGAAGAAACGGCACTCAAACACAAAAAGATTTTTTGGGACAACGCACATAACCGTGGAAAGGTAAGCGTTTGCCTGCCCCACGAACAGGATGTCGAAGTCAAGGAAATAGATGGAGCGTATCTGCTCGTTTGCCACATTCCCCGGGCTGAATACAATATGCGTCCTGTGTACCTCACGACCAACCCCATTGGCAATACCTATCGCAGGAATCATGAGGGCGATTACCAGTGTACAGACGCGGAAGTGAGACGGATGTTTGCCGATGCGGAACATGAGAGCCATCCGCAAGATGCCATCATACGAAAAGGATTCACCCTTGAAAATGCCATCGACCTGCCGTCACTGCACCAATACCGCCAGTTATTCGTCAGCCTGCACCCCACCCATCCTTGGGCAAAACTTACGGACGACCTGCAATTCATGGAGAAGATTGGTGCTTATTCCCACAACATAGCGACGGACGAAAGCGGCATCACCCGTGCCGGGCTTTTGATGTTCGGCCAATCCGACATGATAACAAACCCAGCCGGAGAACCTTATTATTTTGTGGATTACCAAGAGCGGTTGTACACCGATGATGCCAGGGTACGCTGGACCGACCGCATCTATCCAGATGGCACATGGGAGGCCAACCTGTTCCAATTCTATATACGAGTGTACAACAAACTCATCCAAGCCCTGCCCAAGCCATTCAAGTTGATAGGCGATGAAAGGCAAGAGGAAACAGCCGCTCATGATGCCGTGCGCGAGGCATTGATAAACTGCATAGTCCATCAAGACCTGAATGCAACAGGCAACATTGTAATACGCAGAACGGAAACGGAACTAACTTTCTCCAACCCCGGCATGATGTTAGTGTCGAAGCAACAATACTTTAAAGGAGGAAGAAGCATCTGCCGTAATCCGACTTTGCAAAAAATGTTCATGTTGTTGGGCAAGGCAGAAAAAGCCGGAAGCGGTGTGGACAAGATATTGGCCGGATGGAAAGAATTAGGTTGGGATGAGCCTAAGTTGACCGAAGAAGTGCAGCCCGATTATGTGGTGTTGACGTTGCCCATCGGGAACACCCATCAAGAAAAAACCATCAAGAAAACCCACCAAGAAAACCCACCAAGAAAACCCATCAAGAAGGACTTGAGGAGAGCGTTGATTTTGGATTTCTGCAAAGAACCCAAAAGTTTTTTGGAAATAATGAATATGCTCAATTTGAAAGACAGGGTAAACTTCAAGCGCGTGTATATTTCTCCCTTGATAACTGAAGGCCTGCTGTCAATGACAGAACCTGACAACCCAACCAGCAGGAATCAAATGTATGTAGCGACCAAGGCTGAAAAGTCTTAATTGTACCTGTAAACATAACGACTTATACCCGAATGGGGCTTCCCGGCACGAACGTGCTTAGGGAAGCCCCATTCTTCGTTTGAAGTATGATTGACAGTATGATTTTCGGTTGCCAACATAATTAAGCCTAAATCCGGGCAGATTTCTTCTTGCACTTTCTTTTGCCGCTTGCAGCCGTCTTACATTTGTCCGAGAACAAATAAATTTCGGACGAATGAACAGATACAAATTCCCCGAGGAGGAAGTGCCCTACGGCATCCTCGAACAATTCGGACTGACAAGGGAGATGATAGGCGACCTGCCGGTGAATGTGCTGCAAGCCATCCATTCGGGCCGCCGTTCACCCATTTTGCCCATTCGTGTGGACGATTCGGAAGGCAACACCATTCATGCCCGGACACGCTTCTCGTTGGTGCGGCGTGAGGACGGCACCGCCGATGTGCTGTTTTATCCCGTGCTGGTGGAGAGCCGCTTGGAGCGGTTCAGCGAAGAGCAGAAACAACGCCTTATAGAAGGAAAGGCGGTCATTGCACCGATGCAAGGCGACAGTGACAACCCCGTGCAGGCGTTCCACCAGATAGATTCCGGCACGAAGCAAATCCTCTCCGTACCCACACCCGTCATTGGGCGCAACCTGCAAATCATAGCCGACGAGTTCCACCTTTCCCATGCTGAAATCAACTGCCTGCGGGTAGGTGAACCGCTGACCGTGGCCGAGGGCGATGAACTGATGACCATCGGCATCGACCTGAACGAGCCTACGGGCCTGTTGGTGTGCGCGGGTGACAGTGTACAATGGAAGCAGGAAGCGAAACGCGAATGGGACAAGTACAACTTCGGCTGTTTCGGCTGCTGGGTCGCAGACGGCGAGGGCGGTCTCGACTATGTGCACGAGGACGACTACACCGAGGAAATGTGGAACGAGTTGAAGCGGAGCAGCCAGCACAGGATGCAGAACGCCAACACTCCCAAACTATAAGGCATCATGTCAAAAGAAGAATACTACCCGGAAGAAACCCTTGTGGAAAAGGTGCAGAGCGGTGAATATGGTTGGAAAGACTATGTATGGCACCATTCGAGGGAATGGAGGACGGAATACGAAAAGTACTGCCGCCTGCGCGACCTGCCAATGGACGACGACACCGCCTTGCGCTTCCTCGACATGAAGCAGGAGGAGATAGAAACTGCACTCGCCAACGGCGATGCCTGATTATCGTATAACAGCATGAGAATAACCCGAGATGAGCATACGAAAGAATACCACCCCCCGCCCCTTGGAACTGCCGCCGGAGATGCGAGACCTGTTGGCCCGCAACGGCATGAGAGGACATATAGCGGGAAGTAGCGAAGGATTTGTCCTGCTTGTGCAGGGGCATGACTCCCCGTTGCTTTCCTATCCCATTACCGAAAAGCAGTTGCAGGCACTGACCGACTGGGGCACAAACTACGCCAACCGACGGTGCTACAACACCTTCGCCAGCATCGTGGCGGCGGATTTCGACTTGCCCAGAGATTTCGTACACGCACGGAACGCCAACGGACGAGTGGCCATGGGGTTACACGGCTACCGCATCGGTGCGGGCGAATACGGACGGCTTGGACGCCCATTTCCTTTGCGCCACCCCTGGGGAGCCTGCTTCCTCGGCTGGACACCCCGCCAGCAGGACGGCTTCCACCTGCGACGCATCGGCGGTAACCTTTACTATCCCGGCGCACCGATAGTGCCCAACCGGCCTGACGGACGCATGAAACCCGGAGAGTTGCAGAGCGGCGGTTATGGCTTCTACTACAAGGGGCATCCCACCGCTACGGTGGCCGGGCAGGATGTGTTGGAGGAACTGGAAACGGTCATCACACCCTTGCAACCGAGGCCACGTCCTACCGAACCGGCCAAACCTTATCACACACTCATTACCTCACCCGTCTATTTCACCAACGAGAAATGGCAGGAATGCCTGGCAAGCCACGGCATACTTATCGACCCCGAACGCAAGACGCTGACCATACAATCCGCCTCCATTCCCGCAGACCTGCAATATGACTTGAAAGAGGAGGAACTGGCTGCATTGACCCACAATTCCGCGCAGGAAATGCCGGTGGAAAAGCGGCTGGAAATCATCAACGGCATCATCAAAGAGGATTTTTCCGTTCCCATCACGATGGATATGCTGAACAGCGACAAGACGATTGCCATCGAACTGCATCCGGCTGTCATGGAAGACCTGAACCGCCAGCTTGCCCAAGCGGAGCAACTGGAGCAAGGAATGCAGGGATTGCAAGGCGGGCAAGGACAATATGCCAATGAAGGGTTATCCGTAGTGCCCGAAGAAAGGGAACTGCCCAAAGACACGGTGGTGATGGACGGTAACGACCTTGCCTATATCCATCCCGACAAAGGCTGGTACAGGGAAGGGAGGCACGGACGGGAGGTGACGGTGGACGAGATTCGGGTAGAGCCCACCGAGACCGAGGGTAAGTACCGTATGACCGCCGTCATTGACGGAGAGGCCGTGAGCCACGAAATCACCCAGAAGCAATATGACAAGTTCATGGCCATCGATGACTACCACCGCTTGAAACTGTTTTCCAAGATATTCGGGGAAGTGGACATGAAATCGAGGGACAACGTGCCGTTGGGAACGAAAATCGGGGCGGCTTTGTTGGCGGGCGTGGCCGTTATGGGCGAACTGGGCCGTGGCCCACGCCCCGACATCTACTTAGAAAGGCACGGCCCTCCACCCCCACGCTGCTATTTCAAGCCCGGTGTGGACACACCGATGGATGTGGCGGCACGCAACTATGAGGCGGCCGTGAACACGGAACGGATGCAGCATGAGATGCGGCATGGAATGTGATTCAACGAAGAATGAAGAATTAAGAATGAGGAATTGAGAATTGGTCATGGCAGAACTGACTTACGAGGATTACAAGAGGCGACTGAGCATACAGGAATTGCTGGTGGACGCAGGCTATCGGCTGAACCGTCGTGACGGACTGCGTTATCCGTCGTATGTCCGCATTGACAGCGACGGGCGCAGGGTGCGCGGCGACAAGTTCATCGTCACCGGCAACGGCTTCTGCTGCTTCCAACCACCCGAACGCAAGAACTACAACGTCATCTCCTTCATCAAGGAACATCCCCACTTCTTTGCCGAATACACTCCGGGGATGTCCGCCGACCGGTTGGTCAACCTCGTATGTCGCCGCCTGTTGAACGAACCGCAGGAAATCCGTGAAACAAGGATATTCAACCCCGGCAAGGAGGGCAAACCGTTTGACATCGACGAATACGACCAGCAAGCCTTCCGCATGGACGATTGGGAGAGCCAGAAGAAGTTCTATCCCTATTTCAAGAACCGAGGGATAGACCTCGACACCCAACGTGCCTTTTGCGGCCATTTCTTCCTTGCTTCCAGACATCGGACAGACGGCAAGTCGTTCACCAACCTCGCTTTTCCATTGTCGCTGCCCGCATGGCCGGGCAAACAGATTGTCGGTTTGGAAGAACGCAGCCGCCCCAATGCCGAGGGGAAGACCGCTTACAAGGGCATGGCGGCAGGGAGTAACGCCACCGAAGGCATGTGGATAGGCAGGCTTGAGCAGCACCGCAGCGATGTGGGCTATACCACACCGCTGTCGGGAGCAAAGGATGTGTATTGGTTTGAGAGCGCCTTCGATGCGATGGCGTTCTACCAAATTGAAAAGAAGGGAAATGTGGCATACGCCGACTTGGGAAATGCCGTGTTTGTTTCCACGGGCGGTACCCCAAGCGTGCGGCAGTTTGCCGGGATGCTGGAGCAGACACCCGATGCCAACCACCACCTCTGTTTCGACCGCGACCGCGCAGGACAGCTTTATGCCGTGAACTTCGCCTTGCAGGTGAACGGGAGGGTATTCAACTCGCATACGACCAAGAAAGGCACCTTGGTTGTCACCGACTTGACAGGGAAATACAGGCGGCACGAAATGAATGTGGCCACCTTTGACTTTGACGCCATCTGTAAGGAACTCGGCTTGGAGAAACAGCATATCGATTACCGTCCTCCCAGCGAGGGTTACAAGGACTGGAACGACCAACTCTTGGACAAACGGATGGACGAGAGCATGGAACAAGATAATACAGAAGAAAAACAAACCAGATTCAGGCGATGACACAGATTAATTCACAATCCCCATTCATGCTACCCGGCACCCTGCAATTACGACCACGGACGTTGCAGTTTTTTATCGACAACCTGCCGTTGCTGACGCTCGACCTGTGCGGTTACGCTTGTGCCGGGATGGACGGAATGCCGTTAAAGGGATTGTTGCTTTGGTTGTCAGTGGCCATGTCGTTGGTCTTGGCTTACCGTTTTATCTACCTCAAACGCATGATTTACCGCATTACGGACGAACAACTTATATATGAACATGGGGTGATTACCCGGAGCAGCGATTACGTGGAACTATACCGGGTAGTGGATTTCGCCGAGCGGAGCAACCTGCTGCAACAACTTTGCGGGCTGAAAACCGTGAGCGTCCATTCAGGCGACCGCACCACGCCACAGCTTGACATCATCGGCATGGGGATAAATGACGATTTGGTGACTGTCATCCGTGGACGGGTAGAATTGAACAAACGAAGAAAGGGAATCTATGAAATCACGAACCGTTAAGATATGGGCCATCGTATTTGCCTTGTGCGCCGGCATCCGGGTACAAGCGCAATTCGTACAGACCAACCCTTTGGAATGGTTGGCCTTGGCAGAAGGCAACGAGGCTATCAATAGCCAGATACAAGACCAGATTGAAGGCCAGACTAAAACGGCGGTCTTGCAGAACACCATCGCCGCCGAGTTCAACCGCATTCATGAATGGGAACGCAAATACAGCGACTACCTGCAAACGGTGGAAGGTTATGCCTCCTCGCTGAAAGCAGCCACCACCCTGTATGAGGACGGGGTACGCATTTTCATCACTCTTGGCAAACTGCGCAAGGCCATCACCCACAATCCGCAAGGCATTGTCGCCACGATGAGCATGAACAACCTCTACATTGAAACGGCCACTGAACTTGTTTCGGTTTATACGCTACTCAGAAATGCCGTAGCTACCGGAGGGCCGCAGAACATGCTGACAGGTGCAGAACGGAGCGAAACCCTCTGGGCTTTGTCCGACAGGCTGGATGCTTTCAGCAAGAAACTGTACCTGCTGCATCTGAGCATCCGCTACTACACCATGACTGATGTGTGGAACAGCGTCACGGCCGGGATGATAGACCGTAGCAACGGGGAAGTGGCCCATGCTGCCTTAGACAGATGGAGGAGGGCGGCAAAAATCATTCAATGAAGAAAAAATAATGATGAATGAAGCATGGGAGGGATAAAGAAACATATCGTGATAATGGGCTTGCTGCTTGTCTGCTCGTTGCAATTAAAGGCGCAAATCGACCCGACCCTGGCCGGGATGGTGTACCTCTATACCGAAAAGGCGGAAAACCAGTTGAAGGCACAGGAACGGGCGATGCTGATGCAGACCACCGGGCATATCTGGACACGGGAGGAAGTGGAAGGCACGACGGACATCCGACGGAAGTTCAACGACTACCTCGATTCTTTCCGCGACATCATCAGCTATGCGGCACAGATATACGGCTTCTACCACGAGGTAGGCAAACTGGCCGAGAACATGGGAAGCCTGAACGACCAGCTGCGCAGCCATGCAGGGAATGCCATTGCCGTGGCACTCACCCCGAACCGCAACCGCATCTATCAAGAACTGATATTGGGCAGCGTGGAAATCGTGAACGACATCCGGCAAGTATGCCTGAGCGACACCAAGATGACTGAGAAACAACGGATAGAATTGGTGTTCGGCATCCGGCCGAAGCTGAAAGCGATGAACAAAAAACTTCGCCACCTGACTTTGGCGGTGAAATACACCTCGCTGGCCGATGTGTGGGCGACCATCGATGAAGGGGCAAGGCCGCAAAAAGCGGACAAGGCAGAAATCGCCCGTGCCGCCATGCGCAGATGGAGAAGAAACGGAGATTTATAAACGGATGGAAACAACTACAAAATAATTATAGGATATGGCAGGATGGGCAAGAATACTGGGTTTTGGCAAGAAACTGGTCAACAACCCCGTCACCCGCTCGATGGGCGGGGCGGTGGTGCATCCCCAACGCACCCTTGCCGGATTCGGGCACGCCACCAAGACTGCAGTCGTCGGAGGCGGCATGGGTTACCTTGCGTGGGAGAACATCGTGAACGACAAGCCGGTGGTGCGCACCGTGGCCGACGTGCTGGTCGGTGAAGAGAACGTGGATAAAGGAGTGGAAATGGCCGGGCAAGCCGCCGACCGTGTGGAACAGGCCGTAGACCAGGCGGGTGAAGCCCTGCAAGGCGTAAAGGACGGCGTTTCCACCATGAACCAGACATGGGGAGGTATCGGAACGTTCTTAGGCAACATAACTGGTGGGAACGGTTTGGATATGTTCGGCAATTTCTTCTCCAATTTGGGAAAAGGAAACGTGTCGGGCTTGGGAATGCTCGGTTTGGTGGCTTCCGCCTTGTTGGTGTTCGGCCGTTTCGGCTGGTTAGGCAAGATAGGCGGCCTGCTGCTGGGCATGATGCTTATCGGTAACAACTCACGGATTGAGCAGACGCATCCCATAGGGCAAACGCCGCAGGAGGGCCAGGAACGCCAAGGAGGAATGCGAAGATAAAACGGAAAGAAAATTGACAATAACGAGAATATGGACTATACACAAGAAATGAACCTTGTTTCCGCAAGCGGCTACTGTATGCCGTTTGAGGAACGGGACGGCGAAGTGAAGATGCTCTTGGGCTATGGGGAACAGGCCCATCCTAAGAGCGGCGAGACGTTTTTCCACCACGGCGTGGATTTCGGTACGCATCGGTACATACTGGCCGCAGTGGCCGACGGCGTGGTGACGGGAATCGGGAGCACCCCCAGGCAGGGGCTGTTCCAAGTGACCCGGTACGGCAAGTATGAAGTGACTTACGCCCACCTGGCAAGGGCAATGGCTCCGTTCGGGGCAAAGGTAAAGGCAGGGAGCGTGTTGGCCATCAGCGGCGACCTGCTCCACATGGAGGTGCGGTATGACGGAGAAGAAATCAACCCCATCGACTTTCTCACCATGATTTATGGCAATTTGAAGATGATGCAGCAACAAGGACATACCGGTATGCCCGACTTCGACACCCTCGAAATGGAGATACCCACTGACTATGACGATGACCGGGAGGAAATCGAGCAACTGATGCTCCGCTTCTATCCCGACTACCTTACGGACATCGCGGGCGGACAATACAAGGTATCCGGCCACACCGTCCAGTCGCTACGCAATATTTTCTCGCTTTCGGCTATCCGCAACTATTTCTATGAGGTGATACCCTCGTTGGCCAACCCGCTCGGCATCGGCAGCCGCTCCATACCTATCGCCGCCAAGGTACAAAACCTGCTGATAGGCGACTTCCTGGACTACTTGGCGTTCCGTCACGGGGTGTTCCTCTCCACGTTGGACGAAAGCGGTAAAAAAAAAGACTTGACGAAGCGGTAGCCGCCATCGGCGTCACCGACCCGTTGGAAGGACTGGAGATAGACGTGCGCAGTTTCGACATACCCAGGCTTGTCACCGTCTATCCCGACCGGGCAGGTTTGCGTTGGTGGACGAAAGCCTGGTTCAACAACAAGGAGGACGGGGAAGCCTCGGTGGAGATCAACCGGCAAACGGCGGTGGGCTTTATCCACGATGAGATAGCCAAGGACACCCTGCTGGAGAAATACTATCCCAAGCAGATGGAAGCCTGCCGCCATGCGATAGAACAGACCAAGGAACAACTGATGAAGCAACTTAACATCATGTAACATCATGAGCAAGGAAATACAACATAGCGAACGGTTTGCCGAAGTGGAATACTGCCTGCAAAGCTACTTTGACACCCATTTCGTCCCTGTCATGCGTAGCGTGAAGGACTTCCTCGGCAAGAAACAGGCGGAAGAAATTGGCGAATACGCACTCAGCCCGGCGGGGTTGCTTGGCAGCTTTGCCGCCGGTGCCACGGGTATGCCTGACAACACCCTGCAGTATCTGCGCCTGACGGGTGAATGGAACAGCAAGACCGCCGAGGACTATGTGGAGATGTGCCGCGAACGCATCGCCGGGAACAAGGATTTCACATCCGACCTGGCACTGTTGGCACATGAATGGCGGGAGGCCGTGGTCGCCGAGATTGGCAGGGAGCAGTACGACAAGCTGTCTGCCCGGTTAGGTGGCGACCTTGCATACGCCTACTTGGACTACCGGGTGGAGCAGATGATGGTTGACCGTATGGTCAAAGAGCAGATGCCCAAGTCATCGGTGGAATATGTGCTGCGCAAGGGCATGGAGGGAAGCTTGTTCGGGTTTGCCGATTCGTTGATGCGCTCCCCCTTACAACAGGAGATAGACGCAAGGGGCGAGGCCGCCTATAACCCTTCCACCGGGGAAAAGTGGGCCGGACGCGGCGTGTCATTGGCTGCCGATGCCGTGGCTACCGGCGGCATCGCATCTTGGGCGGCACTGGCAGGAACGGTGGGCTTGGAAGCCGCTTCCTACGGTGTGGAGTGGTACATCGAGGGCAAGGAGAATGCCGGAAAGAAACCGCCCACCGTAGAAGATTGCATCAGCCGTGCCGTGTTCGGTGCGGAGGATAACGTGTTCACTGGCTTCCGCAAGCAAGGAAACAAAATCCTATCCTACGAGAACGACTATGTGCTGTCGGTCAACAGCCAATTGGCCAAGCCGATGGGCATCCTTACCGAAAGACCGGTATGGGCGGATTGGATGGAGCAGAATACCCTACCGGATTTTCCCAGCCTCCAGTCAATGTTTCCCGAGATATTTGAAGACAAACGCAACGATGAACGCTACAAGAATATGCCCTTGGTTGTGGCACCCGGACATGAGGAAGAATACTTGGCTGAGCAACAAGCCTTGCAAGAAGAACCAAAGGGTATAAACAGCTTGAACCCCCTTTCTACGGACGGGCAAGCACCGACATCAGACAGTCAAGGACCGACATCGGACGAGCCACAAATGCCACAATCGCCCCGACAAACTAGACAACCAGATCAACAGCCCTCTAATGAAAACGGTTGGGATGGACTGCTCAGGACATTCGGATTAGACGGTATCGGCGGTGTGGGCAGGAACCTGGGCTATGTTGTTTCCATGCTTCCCGATGTGCTGATAGACTTGTTCACCGGTCATACCAAATCATTCGGGGTAAAGGACAGCCTGCTGCCCATTGCCTCCATCTTGCTAGGCATGTTCGTCCGCAACCCCTTGTTGAAAATGGTGCTGATAGGCATGGGCGGCTTGAACCTGCTTAACAAGGCCGGACAGGAGGCTCTTGACCGGCAAGAAGAAACATCGGCCAAACAGCTGTATAAACCCTATCCCGATGAACCGTTGAATGCAAGGCTCGCCCATCCCGTACTGCAAGGAGACAACCTCTTTATGGACATCGACGGTGTGCCGTGCAGCATCCTGTTGCCATACCATGCCGCCGAAGCCTGCCGGGAAGGAGCATTGCCGATAAATACCCTCGCCAATGCCGTGCTGGCCAAGCATGAGGAAACAAGGCAAATGACCCAAGAAAACTACCGCGCATCGGAACAGACCTTGGAAGAAGGCAGGGAAAGGACATTTGGTATCAAGTAAAACTAAACTGAAGATATATGAGCAAGGACAAAAGCCCACAAGAAAAAGCTGCCGTGGAACGGGAGAAGGAACTGCTGTCTGGCGCATTGAATGGCGCGGCAATCAGCGGCGGCTATTGGTTGAACGCTTCGGGCAGGACGGCTCCAAGGTTTTACCCGAAAGGTCCGGAAGTCAGCCCGTTCAACGCCCTCATACTCGGTATGCACGCCGACCGTGGCGGTTACAAGACCGCCCGCTATTTCTCGTTCAACGAAGCTAAGAAACACGGCGAGGCGGTGCTGCAAGGCGAGAAAGGAGTGCCGTTCCATTGGTACAAATGGGAGAAGTACGTCAACCGCAACGACCCGAGCGACACGATGTCGAGGGAAGACTACCTCCAGTTGGACAAGGAAGAGCGGAAACAATACAAAGGGGTGCGCAACCGGGAGATACGCATCCTGTTCAACGTGGACCAGACCACGCTGTCCGATTCCATTCCCGAAACCTACCGTGCCCTATTGGAGAGTCACGGCGGCATCAACGACCGGGGCAATCTCAAAGCGGAAGAACGGCAGTTGCGGAATGCCGTCAACCATTTCGTGGCGCAAATCAAGGAAAACCTCGTGCCCATACGCAAGGACGGTACCGGCACCCCCCGTTACGACATCGCCAAGGATGCCGTCTATATGCCAGACCAAAAACATTTTTCCTCTTACCCCGACTATGTGCAGGAATTGGTGCGCCAAGTGGCAAGCGCCACCGGCCACCGGCAACGCCTTGCCCGTGAAGGCATGGTGATGCAGGGTGGGAAAGCACCATCGGAAGATGCCGTGAAATATGAACGGCTGGTGGCCGAACTCGCTGCCGGAGTGAAGATGATGGACTTCGGCCTGCCGGCCAAAATGTCAGCGGAGAACCTGCCTTTGGTGGAATACTGGACACAGGAACTGCAAGAGAACCCCACCCTGTTGGAAGCCATCGAAACGGACGTGAACAATGCCGTGGAGGTGATGCGCAAGGCAGAGCGTGGCGAGAAAATAGAATACGCGACCTTGCTTGACCACAAGCGCACCACCGAATTGCGCGAGAAACAGAAGCCGCAAGTGGATTCAAGGGAGAGCGCCATTCTGATCGACATCATCCGCAAGGGAGGCATGGGTGTGGACAGCCGAAATTTCGCCTCTCCCGCCGAGAAACAGACGTTCCTGGAAAAGTTCAATCTGGGCTTCTATGACAAGAAAGTGGAGGAAGCGTTGTTAAAGGTGCATGATGAAGACCCTGAAGTGATGGAAATCGCCTTTACTGAAGCCGTCCATTACGGCACACAGATGGCGGAGTCCTGCAAGGAATATATGCCCGCCGAATGGAATACAAAGGGCAGCTATACGGTGTCGGACAGCTTGAAGGGGATACCCGACCGCTCTACCAAGGAGATGGTCATCGTGCGCGACAAGCAGACGGGCATCGTGGATGTCGTGCTGCCGGCCGGAGCGTTGGAGGGCGGTCATGTGGCCTTTCCCGATGGCGACAAACGCCCATACTGCTTGACACCGGACGAGGTGATGAACGCCCAAGAGCGGTCTGAACGCGGGGCAAAGGCGGTGACGAACAATCTGCCCGGCTTCTCCAAAACACGCATCGAGAGTGCCTTGCGGGCGCAAGGGGCTACATTCGTCCGCTTCTTCAACAAGGATGGCTTGCTGGGCTTCCGTCCCGATGACAGTTATTTTGAGGGCAAGGAGGTGACCACGGCCAAATTGGAGGGCAAGGAACTGCGGACACTCTCGTACATCGACGTGTCGGAAGCGGTAGAAAACGCAACCTCCGTACAGTTCGACCGCATACAGATGTTGCGTGACGATGACGGACGCTGGGCGTTGTACCTCAAACCGCAGGGAGAAACGTCATTCAGCGTCTATCCCGACAAAGAGGATGTCAACCGTTTCTTTACCACCATCAAACAAGGTCAACAAGAAGCATCTGCCGAAGTCCGCCACGACTTGGCTAACAAATACTACGCCCTGGCACAGAATAGGCCGGAACTGAAAGTGGACTTGTTTGCTGGTCCCGCCGAGAATGCCGACCTGTCCAAAATCAAGCGGGTGAATATCTTCCGCACCAAGGACGAGCGCATTCTCTGCGCCCCGGTCATCGACGGCATAGAGAAAGTGCAGCCGAGGCTGGTGACACCCCAGCAGTGGCAACGAATGTGGGCGGCGGAGGATATGGCCGAATATAGGACCTGCCTGGCAGCCAAGCTCTTTGCTGATGTGTTGCAACAGGCAAACGCGCAGGCCCAATCACAAGAACCCCATCAAGGGGAACAAACCCGCATAGCATTTGATGCTAACGCCAAGGGACAACCATTTACCCCGGCCATGCAGGAACAGTACGACCAACTTAAAGGCAAGCACCCCGATGCCGTGCTGCTGTTCCGGACCGGCGACAACTATGTGGCCTACAAGGAAGACGCACAGACCGCCTCACGGATATTAGGACTTGATGTAGTACATGGAGATAAAGCAGACATCGTTTCCTTCCCCTTCGGGGATTTGGACACCCATCTTCCCAAACTTATCCGATCTGGACAACGGGTAGCCATCTGTGACCAGTTGGAGAACCCCGAGCAGACAATAAGCAAGGAGAATGAGGTACGTATGGGTCGTGGACGATAATAACAAAGTATTGACAATCATAAGATTTGGATATGGGCAAAAGCAAGAACGAAACATACGCGGAGCGATACGCAGCATATGCGATGGAGCAGATGCGTCGGTATGGGATTCCGGCCTCCGTGACACTGGCACAGGGCATTTTGGAAAGCAGCAACGGCGAAAGCACCTTGGCAAAGAAAGAGAACAACCATTTCGGCATCAAGGCCACGCAAGGCTGGTTGGACGGTGGCGGCAAGTATGGCTTGTACACAGATGACAAACCCAATGAGAAGTTTTGCAGCTATGACAGCGTGGCCGATTCCTACGAACACCATTCACGCTTCCTTTCGGAGAACCAGCGGTACGCCGGTTGTTTCGACCTGCAAGCTGATGACTACCAAGGCTGGGCGAAAGGACTGGAACAGGCGGGATATGCCACGGGAGGCAACTACGCTGCCTCGCTCATCGGTATCATCGAGCGGAACGGGCTTGACAGGTACGACCGCATGGTGATGGAAGAGATGCAGGCGCAAGGCCGGACACCTGGCGAGGACGGGGACAGCCACCTTGCCGGAGAGAGCAAGGATTATGTCTTTCCGTTGGAACGGGCAGAGTTTCTGTTGGTGACTGTGCCGTTTGGCGAACAGCGCAGCATCACTCTTCCAACGGACAATGAAGCCATATTGGCCACGGAAGACAATGGCAAGGTCGTGGCAGTGGATGCCGGCAAATCATTGACCGTGGAGTATGCACGGGCAGATGGAACCACTTATCAGGTCAGCTACCAAGGCCTGACGAACACCCATGCCAAAGTGGGCGATACGGTAAACGCCGGGCAGCAACTGGGCTTGTCACGTGACAACCTCCAATTCGGTGTGGCGCAACTCTCCACCGACGGTACAAGGCGTGACATCGACCCTGCGGCATACTTGGCTGAGATTGCCCAAAAGGGGAAGATTAACCTGCAACTGCTGCACGATGGCAAGGATTTATTGGCAAAATACAAAGCCACAGACGGCACGGCTATCGACGCAGGCCTGTCACCGGATGAGTGGATGAAGAAATTACTTTCATCGGAGGACAGCAACGAGCACCTCGGTTACGGTGCTGACCCCATTGTGGAAATGGCCATTACTATGTTCACTTCGCTTATGGCTCTCGCCATGCAGATTGACAACAAGGAGGAACAGATGAGGTTGGCTACCGAAGCGGCCTTGAGCAAACGCATCGACCTCTCGGCATTGCTGCCCGCCTGCAAGGAGTGCGTGTTGGAGGTGCAGGACAACGGCAGCCCCATCTTGCATATCGACAGTGGCGACGGCAGTTTCTCGCACGAACTGACCGCATCGGAGATGAACCGCCTTTCCCTTGTCCTTTCCGATACGGGTACCACGGCAGAACAGAAACGCAGCCAAGTGGCGGCAATTGTGGGCGGCATCGCCCTTTCCGGGCAAGTGGTTCGGAACTATGAGCAGGGAATGGAACAACATAACGGACAAGGCGAGAACCTGCAAATGAGATAATAGACAAAATATCGAATACATCACCAATAAAGGATAACCATATGATTAAATGCAATGTGACAATCAACGGCACGGTCAGCCGGGCGGCGACGGTGCGGACCAATAGCGAGGGACAAACATTCATCTGCTTTGGTGTCAAGACCACCATTCCCGCCAAGTCGGGAGCGGGCAAGCAAGTGGAAATCTCCGTGTCAATGGATGGAGGTGAATCGGACACCAACCCATATGCTGTGGGTACAAAGGTAGAAATGCGAGGCACGCTCACTTTTCGCAAGCGCAGCGACAACCTATACTTGAATTTCCATGCCGATGCAGTGGATTTTACCCCTGCATCCGACAAGGACAACATAGAGGGCGACATTGAATTTCGCGGCACCATCGGCAAGCAGGTGGAGGAAAAGACTGATAAAAAAGGCGGCAAGTATCTGGTGTTCTCGGCTTTCAGTACCGAGAAAGATGGCGATGCCTTCGCTTTCACTTGGGTGCGTTTCATCCGTTTCTCAGCTGAGCGGGAGGCATTCCTTGTACCCAAGACAGGTATAACAGCCAAAGGTAAGCTGGAACTGTCAGCCTACCTTGACAAGCTCAACATTGCTTGCCGGGTGGAAGAGTTGGCAGAATGGGTAAAAAAGGAGCATAACAACCAAACACAAGCGTAGGCATGGCAAAGAGGAATGATTACCATAGGGATGGCCCGTCGGCGGAAGACCGGGCGTTGGAACGATTCACGGAACTGATGATAGAAAAGATTTCCACCTTGAAAAAGGACTGGTCGAAGCCTTGGTTTACAGAAGGCATGATGAAATGGCCAAAGAATCTTTCGGGCAGGGAGTACAACGGGATGAATGCCCTCATGTTGGCATTGGAATGTGAGAAAAGGGGATACGAGCTTCCTGTATTTTGCACCTTCGATGCCGCGCTTTCACTCAATTACAGCAAGAAGAAGGACGGCTCGCGTCAGCCTTTGGTGGATGAGAACGGGGAAAAGCTGCCGTTGGTATCCGTGCAGAAAGGTGAGAAATCGTTTCCAGTGTTCATCACCACCTTTACCGTAGTGGACAAGGAAACGAAAGAGAAAATCAAATATGACGAGTACAAGCGGCTGTCGGACGAAGAAAAGCAGCGGTACAATGTCTATCCGAAGATGAACGTATATAACGTATTCAATGTAGACCAGACCAATCTCCGCGAGGCTCGTCCCGAACTATACGAGAAGATTCGGTCTGCCAATGCACTGAAACCACCCGTAAAATTGGAAGGTGAGTCATTCTCGTTCGCCCCATTGGACGAAATGGTGGATAAAGGGCTATGGGTGTGCCCCATTCGCCCCATGCACCAAGACCGTGCGTATTACAGTATCAGCAAAGACGAAATTGTTATCCCTGAAAAGACGCAGTTTGTAGCTGGGGAGTCCTATTACGGTACCATGCTGCATGAAATGACTCACAGCTCCGGGCATGAAAGCCGGTTGAACCGTTTGAAACCTGCCGCATTTGGGTCGGAGGAGTATGCAAGGGAAGAATTGGTGGCCGAACTGGGCAGTGCGCTGTTGGCCTCGCGGTATGGCATGGCAAAACAGATAAAAGAGGAATCAGCGGCTTACTTAAAATCGTGGCTGGGCAGCTTGCAGGAATCACCGGAGTTCTTGAAAACGACCTTGTTCGATGTAAAAAGAGCCACCTCGATGATTTCGCAGCAGATTGATGCCGTGCAAGAACGCATCGAAGCCAAGCCGGACATCATGGATGTGGACGGCGACGGGAACACGCAGGAGGTGGCGCATGAGGACAGGGAACTGGTGGGGGCTATAGCGGAAGACTATGTGCCATATCGCCGAGGTAGGTAAAATAGGAATCGTTCTTGCAAACGGATGCTGTATCATGTATCAAAATGTCAGCCGTGGGGTATTTCCAAACGGCTGACCCATTTCCAATTTTTGTAATTTCATTTCAGCAACAGGACAATTCCGTGGGGAAAACTTCTGCCTCCGAACAATCGGAAGCTATTAAAATGATGCTGTCCTCTTCAATTTCTTCAGGAGCAGATATTATCTCATACTCCCCATCCGATAAACCGCCATCCGGGTCATGCCAATAGACTGTGGCACCCTTCTTGATAAAATCATATTTGTCCATAGCCATTATTTACCTGTAATTGTTTCTGAAAAATTGTTATTTTGATGCCGCTCCCAGTTAGCCAATGCCGAAGGTTTAGAGGAATTGGCATAGCAGTATTCACAAAGATGGGGGCAGGTGTCATACTCCCCGATGTCCTTGGAAGCCATGCAGCCACACGACAGGCGTTGGCCTGGGTCTTTCTTATGCCGGCTTATGAAATACCGATTTCCCGGCAATGGTATGGCACCGGGCGGCAACAAGCCGTCATCAAACAGGCCGTGCGAGGTTATTTCTTTGACTTCGACACCCATGTGCTTCATCAACATCTTGTCCTGCCAAGCCAAGCGGGCGATGAGGTCGGCATCGATGCAACGGTTATGAGCTATGCCATACCGGGCAAGCTCCACCTTTTCACCGCAAGTCGCCAAGGCATAATTCCAACCATTCGTCTTGTTCAACTCGGAAAGGCGTTCTGCAAATTCAACCATCTGCCCTTCAGTCCATTCCCGATAACATATCCCGCTCTTGTCTAAATTGGATTTTACCTTTCTATAGTTAGCGATGTCGGCATAGCTGAACACCATTTTTTCGGTATATCCCTTGAGTTGGTCACCTATGCGTTCCACCTTATCAAGCAAGCCGTCCAAGGAGAGGTTTCCCGTGAGTAGCATGGGGTCGAAACGCCATATCACGGCTTCCTTGCCTAAACGTGTGGCCAGTTTCTTGAACGTGTCTATGCGCTCCACCAATGGAGGAACACCTGTTTCCAAGCGTTCGAGTTCATAATCGTTTAATGTGTATTGTATATAACACCCTATGCCCTTTCCTCGCAGAATATCCAAATAAGGCAACAAGGGGTGCGGGTTCTTCGACCAAAATACGATAAACCTTGTATCCTTGTAAGATACGTAACTCCGAACTTTGCTGAAAGGGTTTGTCCATACCGAGTAACCTACTTGGAGGCGATGGAAAAACCAGTCGGCATAAAACGCCGGAATGTCGGTGCTGCGGCTTGCGGAAACAATGACCGGGCAACTTGCCACGGCATTGCCGCCATCTTCCAATATAATGTTTCGTTTGTCCATATCGGTGATTTTCTATGCAAAATAAACAAATAGAAACCATATTTCTTTTTTATCACGTAATTATTACGCACGCTAATATGTGGCAACAGATGTATTGACGGCTTGTGCGGTATGGGACACTTGCAAGGCATCCCATGAACCGCACAGTCCGTTTGATTTTAGCCTGTTTAGACCACTCGGTAATGATGCAGGTAACAATATCCCTCGTTGTCGCCAGTATGCCATTGCTCATTGAGGGCTTCCACGTCTGCTTCCGACCGTATATCGCACTTGCTTATTTCAGCTATCCATTGCAGGGCTTCTTCCATATGGTTAAAATACTCCACCATAAATTCTCCATCGGGAACATTCACGTCCGCGATGTAACGCTCTTTGAAATAACGTCCATCGTTATCATTAGTCAGGTATTCCGCCATCATCGGTTCTTCGGAACGGTAGTAATAGGTCAGTGACGGAAATACCTTGCAGATGAAGTCATATGTTTCGATGCAAGGACCCCATGCGGTTTCGGTTTCCATGCGCAAGTTATTCCTGTGGCATTTCAGAGAAAACCATGTGCCACGGCAATAGGTTTCTTTCCATTGGCCACCCAAGGCTTCGACAAGGCAACCCAGCCAGTTGGAGCCAAAGTCGTTTTCTACCAATGGAGTTTTGCGTCTTTCCAACCTTTTCATCGTTTGGTAAAGGGTCTTGATTTCTTGTTTGTCACCCTCGAATACAAGGGATGTGTTACACCAATTAGGCATGATTGTTAATGTTTGTTAGTTAGATAATATGTTTGAATGGGGTACAGGGCATTGGGAAAACCCTGTACTTTATGTTGTGTCACTCGGGCAACATCATCGGCATCAGCAAAGCCAAGTGTTCCGACTGACCATCGCCCGAAACGGGTTCGATGATGGCGGCTCGGCAGGCTTCGCTCATGCGGAAGCGTACTTCGGCTGCGTCCATATTCTCCAAAACCATTTTGAGGTTCTCGGCGTGAAAAGCGATACGGATTTCATTCCCTTGGTAGGTGCAGAATACGGTTTCCTCGGCCGAAGTGGCATTGTCAAAATCATGCCCCGTGAGGAGCAATGCCATGCCCGAAAAAGACAATACAAGCTGGCGGCTTGTCCTTTCCGCGAATATGCCCACACGACGGATGGCAGATAACAAAGCTTGGCGGTCGATGGTTGCTTCCTTGTCGCTGTTGGTAGGAACAATGGCATTATAGTTGGGATATACCCCCTCTATCAGCCGTGTGCTAAAGCTGTCCGTGTCGGTTTTGAACACAATGTTCCGCTTGTTGTATGACACTTCCACGTTGCCCTCCTTCTTCTGTAACAACAACTTGACAATCTTTGCTGCCTTTGCCGACAAGATGAAACGGCAATCTTCCGCATTTCCTGCCAAGAGATAGGTGTTGCGCACCAACTTGTGTCCATCGGAGGCGGCACACTCCACCTTTTCACCTGCAAAAGTGTAGCTTATCCCTGTCATTACAGGTCGCTGGGCATCGTATGAAACGGCATAAAGCGATTGGTCAATGGAATTGCATAATGTGGCAGCGTCCATGTCGAAGCGAATGTCACTCTCATCTTGCATCATGGGATATTCATCGCTGCCAAACCCTGCCATGTCGTAATGTCCGTTCAAATAGTGGATGGTCACGCTTTTGTCATTATCATTGATGGTGAAGGTAATCGGCTGTTCGGGCAGATTTTTCACTGCCTCCAACAAGGTGGACGCCGTGATGCACACTTTGCCTGTTCCCTCCTGTCCTGTAATATCCAGCGAGCCGTGCCATACACATTCCAGGTCAGAGGCGGTCACTTCCAGCGGTGTGTCTTCTTTCACCTCCAGCATGAACGTGGAAAGAATGGGCAGTGCCGGTTTGTTGTTCATTACTTTGGCCATTGCAGCCAGTTTGTTCGCCATTGCGGTTGATGATACTGTAAATTTCATAATGATGATGTTCTTATTTCCCTGCTATCGAGCTGCTTGCCCTTGCCGCAGGAAGTTATTTTTCAGTGCAGGATGAGCCGTTCGCCTATGACGCAAACTTTTTGGCAGGAATACGCTTTGCCGCAACAAGGGAAAGGAAGATTCCTGACACCGGGACAACCGTTGTAGTTCGGTCTTCGTCCCAAAAGTTTTCGGCATCAACAGCGGACGACTGAAATTCGCACAAGAAAATACGCCCGGCGGCAAGGGCATGAGCGCGAGCGGTAAAGAGTTTGTACAGCTGGATAACTGTCAGCATATAAAAGGGTGGCAAAGTGGAACTGTTGCTTTGACATTCTCTTGAAAAACACTTCATGCTTCTGTCGGTTTTGCTAATTTTGCAGCCTTTTATGTAAGCAAATGAAAACAGATGGAACAATTTATCATCATAGTATTGCTAATCCTGATACTGGCACTTACACGGTATTGGAGAAAAAAACTGGGCGATGCCTATTGTGCCGTCGCCCAATATGCGCCTACTTTGGAACTGCGCAGGGAATTCAGCCGCAAGGCGGTGTTGGCCGGCAACCAGGAAGCGAGAAAGATTTTCCCCATCACCGTTGCAAGGTTTGCTGCCGACCATCAGCCGTTAAAAGTGTTCAGGAAGGGAAAAATCCCCTGCGTATTTACGGACTATTACTTCCCGTCAAGGTACAACCCATACTTGAGTGAAGCACAAAAACAGTTCTGCCAATCCATTTTGGATTTCAAGGACGGCAAGCATGATGGCATCCGTTTCCTTGTGGCCGGAATAGAGAGATTGAAACCCCAACCAGGTACCATTGTCATGTTCATGCCGTGCAGTACACAGCGCAAATATTGGAGGCGGTTCAAAACGATGGCGGACTATGTACATGACGAATATCCGGAACTTGTGTGCGGCATATCGTATGTCCGTTACACGGGCGACAGGGAGAGTTTGCACCTGCAAAAGGACAGAGGAAATGCTACATTGGAGAAAAATTATTTCTTCAAAGAGGACTTGGCGGGCAAGGAGGTATTAGTGGTGGATGACATCCTTACAACAGGGAATAGCCTGCAAGATTTCAGAAAGGAAGTGGAAGCGGACGGTGGCAAGATGGTAGGTGCCATTTTTGCCGCCGAGACATTCAAAATGCCCAATGCTTTCTGGTGTTATTTGGAAGCGTTAGGCTGGTCGGAAGATGATGCGGGGAAATATGAATCCAAGCCCGAAGATACCGTTGTGGATTATCCATACCAACGTCGTAAATGGGGTGTCTATGATGAAGAACCGGAAGACATTGATTGGACGCCCGACAGGACGATTATTCATGGAAACAGCATGATAAACTTGTGGTATGGCAAAAGGAAAGGGAAATATGTAGTGGTAAAAAAGGAAGTCTTGCCATTGGATCCGGAAAGCGATGAACCTTGCAGCGATGACTTGTCGGAATTTGACTTGCGGATATAAGACAGGCCGACTTTCACAAGTCAGCCAGCCCCTAAGAATCCTTGGTTCAAACCAATGAAATAAGTTGTTTCAAACCATTCTTATATTATGAACAACAAGCACCTAATCTGTCGTGTCCGATGATGGTAACAGCAACCTTACACAAGCATTGCGGTTGGCTTCCGTGGGCTTGTACTTGTCGATGCCACCGGCTGAAACCGTTTCTATCCTATTGGCATCCACGCTCCGCAACTGCAACTGTCCGGCTATATATGCGGCACGCCTTTGCGACAAGCCATTGTTGATGGTGTCGTTGCCGGTTGCACTGTCTGCCGCACCGGTGATTTGGACGCGCAGCCCGTGCTTCTTGGCAATCCGGGCGATACCGTCCAGGTTGACCAACTGCGAAGGGTCGGTAAGCCTGTCGGTGTCCAGCACGAAGAAAAAATAGATGGGCGGGCCGATATATCTGCCGTCCACAAGAAAGGATGAAGCAATGGAATCATTGCCTTGGAATGAACCGCTACTACTATAAGTGGAATCCACACCGTATGCCATATAAACGGTGTCCTTGCTGTGGATAAAAGTGGTCTCCCCTTTATGCTTGTCCTTGTTCGCTTGGGCATCGCGCAGCCTTGCACGAAGCGAGTTCAACCCGCTGTAATTATTCTTAGGATAGCCGATTGACAATCCTTTGCCTTCAACTTCATCTTTCATCGAAGAAAACCTGCCCGCATACTTGTCAAGCAGCCCTTCCAATTTCAAAATCTTCTCCAATTCGGCAATGATGCGGGTGATATTACTGTTCTTCTGCCAGAGCCGGTCATTCTCATTGCGCAAGCTGCGGGCATAGCCGGTCAACCGCTCGTTACGCTCGATGTAAGGGGCGGCATCAACCACACGTTTCCAACCTTTCTTGCCGATAGTATAGGAGAATCCGGCGGTTAGGGATAGCAGACGGTCGCCCCACTTGTTACCTGCGCCTATGCCGTCAAAGTCCTTGAAGGTGGTGGCACAGCCAAGTTCAGCCGTGAGGTGCAGGCGGTCGGTCAAGCGGTATCGTCCTTGTACTCCGTAAGAAACTGCAAAGGGATGGCGGCCTAATTCGTCATTGTGCAGGATGCCCAAGCCAACGTAGGGAGCCAAGTCCCAGCGGAAATCCTCTTTGGTACGTGAGATGCCCGGCATCACGTTCCACATCAAGTCGGCATGGAGATGCTGGAAGTCTCTTGATTCAAGCAGTGCGTCCTTGAACTGCAAGCCTTGGAAAACGATTCGTGTGCCGATGGCCGGCGTGAACCATTTGCCCACGGAAACGGACAAGGCAGGTTTCATGCGGTCAAAGATGTCACCACAACCAAGCGGCGAACCGACGAATGCCGACACGCCGCCGGACACGTCCACGAACCAGTTGCCACGCCAAGGGGAAACTTCCACGGCATTCTCCAAATAGGCCGGCTCCAACGGTTGCAACAATTCCTCCCACTGCGGAAGGATCTCCCATCGGATGGTGTCCGTCATGGGAACATTGTATGCCCTTGCCATGAGTGGCAAGGACAATACAGATAGCAATAAAAATCTCCTTATCATATTTATCTGTGTATTTGTTTTCTGTTTGCAAAAGAAATGATTCGCCGCGTCTGCAAAAAGGCCGAAAGCCTCTTTCAACTCGTGCTTAACAAGAATTTCGGTAGCGGCAATTTATCATACTGTCAATCATACTGTAAGGCATAGGAAATAGGCTGTTGAAAATCACTTGCCTTGTCATTTCCGGCGGACACTTTTGCCACCTTTGGGCTTCATCATCCGGCTTGCTTGCATCAGACAGCGTCTTGCCCACGCCCGGTCATCCTCGTCCTCATTGCGCCCCCAAGGCAGGTCGCTGCCGCCACCTCCGCCGCCGTGGCTTTCTGCAAATGTTGTGGCCAAGTCCACATAGTTTGCAAAGAGGTAGATGGCGCATTTGAAAATATCCTCGCCACGCTCGGCCACGTCTTTCAGCAGCGTACCATCGAACAGGCTTTGGCCTTCACCGTCCAATGCAGGAAGCAATGACTTGAATTCATGCAATATGTCGCCCAACAGTGCATCGGCAAGGCGATAGCGCACCTGATGTTCCAAGTCATAGGTGGCTGCTTTGAGGTCTTGACGGTATTCCGACGCACGTTCCCGTGTTTCTTCCTCTATCTGGCGAAGTTCGGAAAGTTGTTTGTTCGCTTCTTCCAATTTGCTGCGCTTGTCGGCAAGTTTGTCAAGCACTTTCTGTAAGTCGATGTCAAGTTTGCTTATTTTCTTGCGCAGTTCCTCCGAATCGCCACGGCCTGCTTTCAACTTTTCCGCAAGGGCTTCCATCTCGGCAATCATCTGCTTCTTTTTCTCTTCCAAATTGGCGGTCATCGTGCCCAACCCCTTCACCCGTTTCTCGGCAAAACGGATGTCGGCAAGAAGCCCGGAAAGCAATGTCTTGTTGTTCTCGATTTGTTCCTCCAAGGTCGTGCATTCCTCGCTCAACGCACGGCGGTATTCTTCCGTGGTCCGGTGTTTCGCTCCTGTCACGGCTATGCTGTTGCCACGCTTCATTCCCCACTTCTCGTTCACCTTGGCAAACTCGTCGTGGAGTGCGAAGAAACGCTTCTTGGAATCATAAATATTCCCACCGAAAACTTTGTTGAATGAGATTTTATTCCGCTCATCCACCGGTATTACGGTGCAATGCACATGAGGGTTCAGTTCATCGAGGTGTACATAGAAGCCGATGACGTTTTCCTCGCCCCAGTGTTCACACGCAAACCTGTACACATCCAATGCCCAACGCTCTATGTCTTTGTTGCGCCGGATATGCGAATTGTCAGCCCCGTGCGTGAGGTCCACCCTTTGGTTGCCAAAGGCTATTTCGTGCATCCTCTCCCTGGAGCCGCCAAAGATGATGTTCGCCACGGTGCGGTACTTCGGTTCGCATAATTTCGCATTCGGGTCGGTGATGCCACGCTCACGCAGATTATCGGCCATACGTCCGGTGATAGTCCTTGACTTATCAACCGGCTGGATGATGCCGCCTTTCACAACCTCGAAATTGAGGTGATCACGGCTTCGGTCATAATTGCCATGCTTCGTTGCCCAGTCCCAACCCTTTTCCGTCCAATTGCGCTGGTGCTCGTCGCTTTGGCCCACACTCATACCCTTTCCGGGTCTGATGTCCAATACCTGTTTGATGTCATTTGCCATAATTCAGTCTGTTTTTTCAGCTTGCTGCCGCCCTGGGCGGTTCCTGCATTTTGCCCGGTTGGGGCAAAGTGCGTATTAGGCTACGCAGGCAGAGCCAGTCTTCGTGGGCAAGCCCTGTCGTCAGGGTCGGAGGTCAAGACCTCCGTCTTTACCCATCCGGCTTGCCGGGATGCTTTGTACGTAGTCCTGTGAAGCACAGCGCAGGGGAAACAAACCATCCTAACTTAGTTTTCCAATTCGCCCGTGGGTTTGGTTTCATCATGCGGTTTAAGCCCGTTGTGGGGCTTTTCTTGCGTTATAAAGGGGAGATAATGCCGTAGAATGGTGTCGGCAGTTTCATTGCCGCTACAAGTGGCTTGTGCTTCCCGCAGGTTTCTTGTCTCGATGAGCCGCAATCCGGCGAGCGTCAACCGCTGTAGGAAACGCGCAAGGTCTTTGCCACATTCGTCCACGTACAGTCGTTCGAGGGCTTTATTCACCCGTTCATCAGCTGGAATGATGCTTGTGCGTTGGAGGATGGTATGGGCTATCAGCTTGTGCAGGCGTTCACCGGTGGATGCTTGTCGTCCGGAGCGTTTGTTTGTCGGTTCTGAAACAAATAGTTTATCCGTTTCGGTGATGAAGTGTGCAAGCATCTCCACCGATTCATCGATGGTGAGGTAGCCACTGAGCCAGTGGTTCAGGAGTAGTTCCTCTTCCGACAACAAAGGAGCTTGGGAGTTCTCCCCGTTCGGCACTACACAAGTGACAGTAAGGATGAAATAGCCGCTGCGGCCAATGACTTTGACAGCATTTGTTTCCTCCAATGTGGATAGGAATTTCCTCACCGTGGTGCGGTGCCAGTTCCAATGTTTGGCAAGTCCGCTGACCGTCAATGCCACTTGTCCTTCAGGCAAGGGCTTGGCGATGGCAGGGAACTCTTTCTTGTTCCCGTTGGCTATCTCCACAAGGTTACGGAACGCAGCCATTTTTGTGCATTTTTCGCCCGATTCGGGATTGAGGTATGCGAGTAAATCACTGTCGATTTGGATGCGGTATTTGGTCGTTTGATTTTCTTTCATGCGCGATATGTTTTAATCGTTATCTTGTTCAATCAAATCAGAATGGATGGCAGGGAAAGGCTCTCATGTAAGCAATCTTTCCATTGGCCAAGGTTTTCTACTGCCATCTGTAATAGTCCTCCACAATGCTGTGGGGCGATTCCAAGTATTTTTCGCTTCCGCTCAACAACCCGTCTTTCAGCTTATCGGATGGAGCCGCCCGTACAGTCTGCGGAGGATAGAATACTGCACCGAATACGACTGTGGCCACCGTAATACTGAGGGGCAGCGTATGCGGAACGAAAATCAGTATCATCGCCGCCATTGCCACCCAGAAAAAACAGCGTTTCCGTTGCAGGAAGTCAAACGCCCGTTCTGTATTCTTGTGAGAATACAAGGCTACGCAAACAAGGGATGAGCAGGCCAGTTCATAGACATTTCCAAAGGCATTCAGATGGTAGAAGTGGAACACCATGATCGAGGCAAGCATGGCCAGCGTGTAGCACCTGCGGAAGCTGCGGCTCCAAACCATGCGCAAATAGAACTGTAGCATGGCGGGGCATTTGCTTTTATAGAGAAACGGCACGGCTGCATACGCCAGAATGAAAAGCATATAAAGGATTGGGATAATCATTGTCTGGTGATTTGAGGGTTACAGTTCAAGTTCCAAGTTGATGAGTTTGTGCGAGGCGAGGTGGATGATGTCCTCCGCGTCCTGCATGGAAAGCGTGCCTAACCTGCAACGTTCCTTGAAGCCCGGCCGCCGTTTGAGCGAGTTCACCGCACGGTCAAGACGGTATTCGGGAATATCCCACACATGTCCTTTGGAATAGGCACCATGAGCTGTCCGTGCCACCAAGGAAAGCACCCTGCAACGGATGGGATGCAAGCCGCCTCCGGAGTGCAGCATGAAGTTGCCGGTACGGTCGGTATCCAGCACATCCACCCACGTGCGGCACTCATGGATGGTGGCGGCTAGTTGCCTGTACAATACTTCCTTCATAGGCAGATGAAGTCTTTGAGCAGTTCCTCTTCCTTGACGGCGTACAGTAGTTTGCCGCCATTCGTTACCCTAGCAAGCTCCTCGCGGAGTTCGCTGCCCATCACCTCCAATGAATCGTAGAGGGTCACATAGAGCGTGTCGCACTCCATGCGGTCGTCAGCTTGCACATTCAACTTGTGCATGTGGCCGAATCGCGGATTGGAATAAGCGCAGCATCGCTGGCCGAACGGGGTGTCGTTGCTCGGTACATGGTGGTATAGGAGTACCAGTTCCATCTGGTCCTCCAACTCGTCGATAAGTTCCTCGATGGGATAAACTTTGGGCAGGTGGAAGGTGAGCAAGGCGTAATCCTCGTACACCTCCGCTCCTTGGAAAAGGTTTTGTGAAACCAACGCCGGCATCTCCAAGGATGCAAGCGTGATGAACCGGTCGATTTGTTCTTTTTGCATATTGTCGTTTGATGATTTGATTAATATCGGTGTTGTTATTCGTAGCCCAAAATGAATGTTTTCATCAGGATTGTGGGCAATTCTTCCGTTTCCAAAGGAAAGTCAATGCCTTTCAGTTTGGCCAAAGTCTGGGGCATACGTTCTGCCAGTTTCTCCATTGTGCGCAACTGTTCTTCGTCCATGAGCGCATAGGCGAAGCTGTCGAATGAAATCCACGGTTGCAGGATCATCCATAGGTAAGCGGCGGCTTGCCCGTTGTCCGTGATACGCAAGCGTGACAAGCCATCCACACAGGCTTCGGCGTTCTGCAAAAGTCGCCTGTTATTGCGCATTGTCAACAGAATGACCACCTCGGATTTCCCGAACACAGGCTGCTCCTTGCCGGCAAGACCGATGATGCCGCGTATAACCTTTCCGGTGTTTCGGGTAATGCCGTCCAATGGCGTGTTCCCGGAACTAAGCGATGGTAAATGAAGCAGGAACGAGCGGAACGCCACATCCTCTTGCCGGAGGAAGTCAATGGCATCTTCCTTGGTTCGCAGACCTTTGGCAAGGGTACCTTCCAATAACTTGTTATACATGCGGATTACCTCTTTGCCGCTGCCTTTATAAACAGGGATTGCGCTTGCCTTGCGGTAGAATAGATGGACGGAACCGGCCAGCCTTTGTGACATGGAGTCCACTTCCACATCGTTCAAACCACGTATTACAGCGAGGTAGTCGGCAAAGCTCCTTTTTTGGTTGTTTATCAAGTGTGCCATTTGCAAGGCGATAGAGTCACCGAGGGCAATATGGTTGCCGTTAGCATGGGCGTGTCTGTTGTTTGCCGTGTCACTTGACAGGGCGAATGACACGGCGGCATCCAGCTTTCTCCATTTTTTGGTCAACGAAATGATTTCGTCCGTGCCGGCACTTCTTCTACCTTTGAGCGATTGGAAGAAATCGTTGTAAGCCGCCACCGCTTCCTCTGTCGTGGTGAGGTCATCTTTATGGGAAGGATGGCATCCCAAGAGCAGTGCTGCCATCAAGAGCAGGCGAACGATGTTTGTAGTATGATTTTTTAGAGTTGATAATGATTGGCAATTGCCACCTGAAATACGCAGCGGTTTGACCTGCCATCTGACCAACTGTCCTTTTGATTCTGTCTGTTCCATTGGAGTAAATTTGTTATTGACGGCGCAAAATTATAGCAATGGATTTACAATGCGCCTATGGGTATTGCGTTGTTATTCATTCTTATGAAATCATACTCGAAATATGATTTTACAAATTGTTTGTCAGTCTGTTAGTGGATAACAAATGACACAAAAAAGATTTTTGTCGGTCAAAGGGCATAAAGGGGTATTGGGCCTTGAAACAGGCATGAAAGAGCTGTCGGCAAGGGTGGCGACTTGTGCAGGGCATCTGCTGTACAAGGCGACAACTGCGTGTACAAAAGTTTGTGGCCACAAAAACAAGTTTCCTATGGAATCCACCGTCATTTCCACAGAAAAATCATACTTTTGCAACCGGAACACTAATCAGATCAGAACTATTCAATGGCTATACTAGGCTACTTGCCGTATCTTCCCAAGTATGCGGAGGGAGCGGCTGACAGGAAATGGATGGAGGACTTCGGCTGTGACCGCATCGTGGAAGAAAAGCCCGAAGAAGGGATATGGCGAATGGGATGGAACACACTATTGGCGAGCATCGGCAAGGGAGACACGCTGGTCGTTTCCAAACTCGCGCACGCCGTCAAGGGTGCACAGCAGCTGTCATTCTTTCTGGAGTTTTGCAGGATAAAATCGGTACGGTTGATTGCCCTGCATGACGGCATTGATTCGGACAATGAACTGTTCCCTGAAACCCAGACATCGGACTTGCTTAGAGTGATTGCCCGGTTGCCCGAAGAGGCTAACGCAGTGCGCAAAATGACATCCCAACCGGGGCGGTGGACAAAAGGGACAAAGGTGCTTTCCCAAGCCGCTTACGGGCGTGTGGAACGGAATAAGCGTGTGGTGAATATGTATAAAAGCGGGTACACCATTGATGATATTTGGAAGACCAGCGGCTTCCGTAGCCGCAGTTCCATTTTCCGTGTGCTGAAGGATGCAGGAGTGGAACTGAAACGTTTCCGGGGCAAGGCAAAAGACAACTAAAAAGGCTGGCGACCATGCAACGAACAGGATTCAACCAGTCCGTCATAGACAAGCTCAATTATTATGTGTATTGCTTGGTTGACCCAAGGAATAACCGGATATTTTATATAGGGAAAGGGCATGGAAACCGTGTGTTCCAACACGCCTTATGCGCCATGACATCAACAGATGAAACGCTGAAACTCCAGACTATCAGGGAGATTATTCAGGATGGCAGAGAAGTGAAACACTATATAATAAGGCACAACCTCACGGATGAGCAGGCCTATATCGTGGAATCGACCCTTATCGACTTGCTGACATTCCATGATTTTAATTTGGAAAGCGTCTTGACCAATATCCAGGCCGGGCATCATCAATGGGATGAGGGCATCAAATCAACAGAGGAGATAAATGCCTTATATGATTGCGAGCCTTTGACAACATTTGGCAAAGACCGTTTGATGGCGGTCAAGCTCAACCGCACATACCAACCTAAAGGCGATGTGGAGGAAGTGTACAAAAGGGAAAATATGTACGAAAAGGCACGGAAATACTGGAAAGTGAATGTGAGCAGGGCACAATCCGCAGATTATGTCTTGGCCGTATATGAGGGAATTGTCCGTGCCGTTTTCAAACCGCATAAATGGTATGCTGTCGAAGAACCCAAATTGTTTGCAGGGACACGTTACGCCTTTGAGGGTGAAGAAGTCCTTAATTCGCCATACTTGAACAAAGATGTGTCGGAGTATGTGCAAGGCCAATCCCCTGTCAGGTACATCAATTTCTGACTTGTTGCTAAATGGGAAAAAGGATAGACGGGTATGGTTTACTTGAAATCACATACCCAAACTATCCCATAGTTACATCAGTCAGGCTGTCTGCCTTTGCCGGGCCAATGTGTTTTGGAGGGCATCGTTCAGTTGCATCAGCCAAATGTGGCTACCGCATGGAAGTTGCTGTTCGTCCAAGATAAAGGGCAGGGAATGGTCTGCCACTTGTACTTTCAACCGTTCTCCGTCAAAGCTAAGCCCTGTTAGCGTTCCGCTGCGTGTGCGACCGTCTTCGTCAGTCCAACCCATGCGGACATCACCGCCCAATGGCACGGATTGGAGTTGCCCCTCTTGAATTGTTTGCTTGACGGCTTGCAGGGCGTTGTGCTTCATGCTGTCAAGGACAGCCCCGATGGATTGGGGCGTAGATGTTCTTGTAATCATAAGTTGTCCGTTTATGAAAAACATTCCTTCCAAAGAAACCGTTGATACTCGGCTTCGTCCTTGCCCCGCTCGATGGCTTCATCAATGACACGGCCAAGTTCGTCGAAATACACTTCCTCGCCGATGCACTCTGTGCCGGCATAGTTCTGCAAATAAACCTCGTAGTAGTCCAATGCGTTGTAAGCGATGATGACATTGCCACTGAACAACCGTCCTTGCACATGGAATTTAAGGGCTGCCATGCCCTTGTATTCCGTTGCTACAAAATTTTCGATGCCCCATGAACGAATGACATTCAACGGGGTCATGCCCACCAGTTGGTCTTTGATGGCATTCGCCATCTCTAATACAAAATCTTTATCCATATTCAATTCTATTATGATTAGTCAAAATTTTCTTCTTCCTCGATGATTACATGGACGCTCCTTTTGCCATAGATGCGCCAGAATGCTTGCACTATGATGTCAAACAGTCTGTCGCTTTCCGTGTACCCTATGTCCAGCTCCTTCGTCCAATAGTCGAAGCTGAAATCAGCCGTTTCGCCCGAATAACGGTCAACCGTGTTGTAAACCGTTACATCCACATAGTCGGTCGTGTCACTTTGTAGGCTTACCAAATGCCCATAATAACAGAACTCCATGTTGTTGGAGGGGCTGGTGGTAATTTTCTCCACCAGCCTGCGAATGTAATTGTATCTTTTCCTGTTCATAGCGGCACCATTTCATCAATTCCTACCGTAAACCCATAGCCGTCCTCCGTGCGGAACTCATACAGCCGTTCAAGGTCGTGCAGCACTTCGCCTTTGCCGAAATTCTCCATTGCTCCCTCTATCTCCACATTCATGGCGGCTTTCGCACGTTCAAGGGTGGCATACAAGGCATGGCAGTCTGACACGCAGTCATTTTGTTCAATCAAGGTGTAAACCAGATACACAGCGTTCTTTTCCATAGTCCAATGTTTTAGATGTGTGGGATATAATGTCCGTTCTCTTCCATGTAAGCCACGATGTCTTTTGCTTCCTCATGCGATGCACGGTTGCGGTCATCATACCGCCTTTTGTCATCGGCTATCACCACCAGGCACTCCTTCAATAGCTTATAGAGTTTTTGCTGCAAAGTCGGGTGCATCAGTGGGATGGAGGCGGCAAAGGTTGCATAGTCAAAGCCGTAGTCGTTCAACGCATTTTCCACCTGCATGGCAAGGCGGTACTCTTTCGTTTCTTTGAGGTTGTCAAATTTCTTGTTCATATCCGTAGATGTTTAAGTGAAACTTTTCCCTTTCATCGGCTCCTTTCCCCGAAGCCTGTTTGGGATTTACGGATGCTTGGTCCGGACATCGGTCCTGCTTCACCTGACGCTTTTTCTTGCCGAATACGCTCCGCAGGAGGAAGATTCCGCAAGAAATCCATTTCAAAGCGTGACAGGTCAAGCGCGATGCCCGACATTCGCAGCCGGGAAAGCCAAACAGTGAGGGGCAAGAGCGAAATGCCATGCAGACAGGTATAAAAGGAGCAGTGGTTGGCTATGAGAGGATAAGGAAATTAGGCAAGTATAACAGGGATAAAACCGGGTAAAGCAAGTGCTATAAGTGGAACCGGGCCGGGTCGTCCATGCAAGGAAGCCGTGAGCAGACCTCCCACATGGATTTTCTTTGTCAGAACCATTCGGGATTATCCCTCCTTAGCTCTTCTACCAGCTCTTTGTCGGGCAAGGCAAGGGCGTGTTCATCGGTGAAGAAAAAAATCTCATCGTAGATGTCCGATGCTTCCTCACTGGCAAAGCCCTCGTTCCAGTCCTCGGAACTGCCGGGCTGCAAAGCGTCAAGCAGGGCTGTGCAGCCTATAATCAGATACTCGCCTTGGTTGTCTTTCACTATGCGGCATGGGTATTCCACACCGCTAAATTCAATTTTCTTTGTAATCATACGTTTGTATGGTTAAATGGGTTAGTATAAGTTGGTTTTCTTCAATTTCATGCGCTCCGCCCTGCGGCAAGTGTAGAACGTGCCGCCTTTCGGCTCGCCATTGTAGTAGGCGATGATGTGGCTGGCATGGTTCAACATATAGTCGTTACGCCGAAGAAAGCAGCCGTCAAAGTAAGTTTCGCTCAGGCATACCACATTGTCAGCCTTGTCAAGAATGAAATGATACCGCTCTTTGTCCGCCGGGTTGAACTTGCCGGGTTGCCCACGGAAAGGGATGACGGCTGTCAGCCGGATGTCGGAATAGTCGGCTTTCATCGCCAACAGTGTTTCAGCCGCAAGCATGTCAAAACCTGTCGCCATGCCGCAAAGGAAGTGGCGGATGCCCGAATGGTAGCAATCCATGATAGCCCTTTCAAGATTGGTTCTCAACAGTTGCCTGTCGCTGTAGCGGATAAAACGGTGTCCTGTGAATGCAGCCGTCTTTGTAGTGTCTGTCCGTATCATCATCTTACCTTGTAGAATGTCTTTGCCAAGAATAAACCGCCCAACACGTTTGCGCCACACGCTTCCAAATTGTCGGCTGTAGTGGCGTAGGATATGCCTTTAGTGATGATGTCGTCAAAGAGCAACACATCCTTACCCTTGAAGAAATCAGTGTCATAGTCTGCCATTTGTGCCGTCCGTGCCCCAGTTTCGTCCTTTCGGTGTTCATGGACTGCCAACCGCCCTGCCGACACTTGCATATGGGGATAGCCGTTGATGGCGTGGGTGAGTTCGCACACCCTTTCCGAGAAACGCTTGTATCGCAGTTCGTTCTTCTCTGCCGTGGACGCTGGCACACACGAAAACACGATGCTTGTAATCCGACTGCCGAAAAGTTCTTGCAGGTGTCTGGCAGTCATTTGGGCTACTTGCTCGTATGCCCGTCCGTCCTTGAAATCCCAAATGGTCTGCCGGTCAGCCTTTTGCTGCTCGCCCACATTCTTGATGCGTACCGGATAGTATTTCATCAGCCACACCATTACTTTGTTTGCCTGTCCTGTTATGTTCTTGTCCATCGCCATTGTTTTTGAGGGTTTGACTTCTTCCCCTGCCTTCGGCTCCTTTACAAGCCAGCATCGGGGTTATTTTTCTGCCTCGTCAACGGGCAAAGGACAACCGGCAAATCCGGTGGTGGAAATACGCTTTCCGTGCAACAGAAAGGAAGATTTCCGCAACCACCCGTGGTGGCTTGCCGGATTTTCAAGGCTTGGACACGGCCTGTTAGTTTTGCAGGGAAATAACCCGAAGCTGGCTCAGGAAGTACAGAGGCATCAGACCGGTATAAAAGGTGGAGCGTTGTATAAAGGGAATCGTTGATAAAACTGGACTATAACAGTATTCCGGCTTCGGGTGGGTCAAACAATCGCCTGCCGGGCAGACAAAAGAGGACGCTTGTTGGCAGTGGACAGGCATACGAGGTTGTTTCAGCAAGGCTGAAGTTCCTGTGTGCCAGCCAAGGACAACGTGCATCCGTCTGCCCTCCTTGTGTGGGTCTGACCAATGGACAGAGGTGCGTAAGGACTGGCTTCCGCTGATTATTCTGGGTCGGGGAGCCGGATATGCTTGTTATAAAAGGAAAATGGCACAAGTCCATAAAAGCAGGGAGATATACAAGTGGCAGAAACCGCAGGTATGGTTGCAACTATGCACCTATATATAATTGGTATAGGGCAGCTTGTCTGCCCGACGGTTTAGACTGCCAACAAAGACTTTGTTTTGGCAAACAGAAAAATCCCCTGCCGTGTTTCTCAACAAAGTAGGGGAAGTATCAAATATGAATATATGGGCATTAAAAAAGGTTCGGCATGGCCATAAAAGGGGGATATAACAGGAAAGGCTTGCCAAAAGACAAAGACGGATTGCCGGGCAAACAAAAAGGGAACTTGCCCTTTCCCTATCAGCGGACGTGTACGCCGACAGGGAAAGGGCGTGTTCACGTTTGCCCATGACGCGGAAGCCTCGCCGCCGTTTACAGCGGCATGGCTTGCGGCACAATCCTTCTTTCCTATGATATAAGGCAAGCCGCCGGCATCGAAGATGGTTATAAGAGGAAGGAAGTGTTAAATATAAATGTATGTATATCAGCAGAAAATATTATTTTTGCAGAAATAATTCATTATGCAATGACACATCAGGAGTTTAAAGACGCAGCCCGCCAGCACCAGATAGATTTCAAAGTGAACGACCACGAAATCAATGTTCCCGCAGACAGATTTCCTATTCGTTTCATGAAACGTAACGGCAAGGAGTATAGAATAGATGTAAGGAGTTCGCTTACATGGAAAGATGCCGTGGATGAAAACGGTGACTACCGCATATTCTTCAGCGGTTTCCGCCATGAAATCACTGAAATCATCAACCAAATGGAGTTCCCATCGAAAGGGCAGATGGTCACGAACCTATTGCGGAGCGAACATATTCCTTATAACTTGTTTTACCCGATGCGGTATGACTTGGATGGCGCGGCCATGTTATTCAACAGGATATTGGGCAAGAATAAGATAGCGGGCATAGGCAAGATATTGATTGAATACAATCCTGGAGGTTTGCACGACGGAACTTCATTCGATGTTTTCGTGGAATACGACAACAAGTCCGGGCAGAAAGGCGGGATAGGCATTGAGGTGAAATATACCGAAAAGGAATATCCTATAAAGCGTGGGACGAAAGAATGGAATGAAACCCACAATGAGGCAGGCATCCATTTAGCAGACAATTACAGAAAGCCGAGCACTGATTGTGGCTGGTTCAAGGAGAAACATATTGGAGATGTGCCGTTTGAAGATGCAGAAGGGATGACACACCATGTGGTAGCCAATCAATATCGCCAGATATGGCGTAACCATATACTTGGGGCATCAATGGTGCTGGGCTTGTGTGACGATATATTGTCTGAATTTACGAGCCTGACTATCTATCCGAAAGGCAATGTGCATTTCTCAGGAATATGGTCAGAATATGAGTCCATGTTGACGCCATCAGGGCAGGAAACATTCAGACATCTTACTTACGAGGATTTGTTTCACATGATGCAAGAATGCCTTAACGTCACGAAAATCCCCAACCTTAATCAATGGATGGATTATCTAAATAGGCGATACATCATAAAATGAAACTTTTTCTATAGGTCTGTCTCAAAAGCAGAAAGACGGAAAACTATGATTTATTTAGTCAAAGGGCGGATGCCCACCCAACATGCTTGATTGTATATATAAATGGTTGGTGCGGTCTATAAGTGTAATGTAATGGTACAACAGGAAAACAGCAGGGAAAGCAAGGCACACCGGGTATTGTACTGTTACCCAATATGTGCCTTGTCTGATGGCGATTAAAATTAAGTCCTTATCCGCTGCCTAATCAAGTTCATATTGCTGTTTACAAGGTTGACAATACGGTCGTGGTATTCTGTGTTTTGGTTGCACACGCCACGGCTCTGCACCACGCAAAGTTTCTTCAAGTCCACCTCGACCGTTTCAATGCGTTTGTTCCCGATGGTAGCCGACAATATCAGCGAGTTCTCCTTGCGGTAGTAGGCGTTGGCATATACACAGTGGTGCATCAGCGTACCCTCTTCCGCTATCTCGGCTACGCTCTCCAACACTCTGACGTTCAGTGTCCCGTCCGTAATGAGGATGCCGAAGAACTTGCCTTTCTGCGACAGGTAGCCTTTTTCATATTGGGCGGCTTCCTTTCGACGCAACGCCAGACGTTCACGTTCTTCCTTGCGGTTGCGCTGTTCCACCAACTTGTCGTGTTCGGCTTTCAAGTCGGCAGGACAAACATATTTCGGACATCGGATGTCCTTGCCCATACGTTTCAACAGGTCAATAGTATCGCACCACATTGAGCCGTCAGTAATGGTATAGCCATTCCGCAGGCAGATTTTCACAGACGGCCAGTAATCGTCCAGGCGAGTTGATGAGTGCAGGCAATGGCGCAACAAGTCATATTGTCCGGCTTTCATCAAGGTTTCCGCTTTCGGGTCAGTGAGCAAAGCAGTGATGAGCCTCGCCGGTGCCACGTCATGCAGGTTGCCGTCAAAGCCATTCCTTTTCAGCGTATCAATGGCAGTGTACTTTGGATAGGTGTCAAAAGTTGCAAGATGTCGGAATACATCTTTTTTATTTTCTCGAATTGCCATTGGAGAAATAAAGGAGAAACTATCCAAATACCGACCCAATATGCGCTGAATGGCTACAAGCGTTTGCTTGCCTTTGTCGTTCCACCAATATTGCCCGATTTCCAAGGCGTAAGGGTGAGCCTTGCAGCCTTTCTCCATTTCCACCACAAGCAGAAACATTCGCAAGGTCTGATACTCCCCACACTTGGCAAGCACGGTGAAATAGCTCTTCTGCTTCACTTTGCGGACAAGGGTATTCTTGACCTTCAGTTTTGCGTGGCATTTCGGACAGACACAATGCTCTGTCGCTTTTTTCTTTACCCATTCATGGCCGCAGTCCATGCAGGTTGTCCGACCCTTGGGCAATCGGTGTGCGAAGTGACTGACACACTCACGGAACGCCCACGAAAGTTGCGTCTTTGACAAAGGGTGGAGCTTGTCGCTTTGGGCAAGCACCGCTTTCTCGAATTTGTTGCGTGGTTTCATCGTCAAAAACCGAATAAGTTAGGTTCTGTTTGTTTGGCCTCCTGTGGTTTTGCCGCCGACTTGCTCTTGCGTTGCTGCATCTTGCGCAGTTCCTCGGCTTGGTATTGGCTGATAGCCCTCTGCCGTGCCTCGGCTTTCTCTTCCTCAGTCTGTTCAATACGGTTGTTGACTATCACCTTGCAGTTGACTGGCTTGCCTATGTCCGTTATGTCCTCGTCATAAAAATGACAAGCGAGCGAATACACGTCATCGTCAGCCATGCCGACACAGCCCTCATTGGCCATTGCTTTGACTTGGTTGAGTATGAACGTGATGCAATCGTCCAAGTTCTTGTTTTCCTTGGCATAAGCCACTGCAAAGAGTTCGTCCGTCTTGGCTCTTCCGTCCAAATAGCTCTTGATGGCCTGTTTGAAATGTTCAGTTCCTTTCATAGTTGTCATTGTTTGATGGGTTGGATATAATAGATGTCGCAGTCCACTACCTCTGTCGGCAAGCCGAAAGCCGGGTAATGTGAGAAATAGGGTTGCGTGCCGCATTCATCGTCCATGACGGGTGAAACTACTTGTACGCCTATACCTTTATACCAGCGGTCGATAGTTTGTATTTCTTCCTCTGTCAGTCCGCTTGCATCGCCATTGACAAGGTAGCACAGGCTCCATGTCGGTATCTTTTCGGTTGTCTTTTCCATATGGGTATGCTTTGGGGTTAGTCAATCTCTATCTCGTCGGGATAAACCACTATCTCCGCTCCGCTGCTCACTTGGACGATATAGCCCTTGTCGGTCTGTCCGACTATGGTTGCCGAACGGTAGCCTTTCCACGGGGTCAACAACCAGCAATGCTTGCCGTAATCCTCAAATTCTTCTCTGTTGTCGTAATCGTACATATTAGCGTATTTATTTGATGTTAAACTTCCCCTGTCATCGGTTCTTCTTGCCGTGACCGATTTGGGGTTTTATCGATGCGGCGGCTCGGCTATCGGGAAAGCCTCATGCGGCGGCTTTTGTTGCCAATTACGCTCCGCAAGGAGGAAGAATTTGCAAGAAATCCACTTCAAGCCGCCGCCATCAGGCGCAATGGCCGACCTTTGCATCAGTAAAACCAAACGGTTTCGGCAGAAGGCGGGATAAGAAATAGCCGGTATAACAAGGCTGGTAATGGTAGAACAGGCGGCAGGTCATTTTTAAGAGGGACAAGTCACCAAGTGCATTGAGCACAAAAAAAGCGGCCGAAGCCGCTCTTTCCGGAGATGGAAGAGGTCTATGCTGCCTCCTTCAGTTTCTTGGCGCGGGTCTTGGGTTGGGGCTTCTCGGCCTTCTCCGGCTTCTCCACCGCTTCGTAGAACTTCTTGGCCACGAACTTGATGCCGTTCTGCTTGGTACCGTTCTTGTCGGTCCACTCTTCGGGCTTCAAATAGCCCTCGATGGTGAGCAGCGTACCTTTTTTCAGCAACTCGAACGATGCGCTGCCGCTCTTGCGCCAGGCTTCCACGTTGATGAAGGCGGACACGCGGTTGGTGGCGTTGTCCTTGGTTTCCTTGCGGCCGATTGCCATCGGGAAACGGGCTACATCGTTGTTGGTGAACGTGCGGATTTCAGCGTCCTTTGCTACAAAACCTGTGATGACGAAAGAATTTTCTACTTGCTTCATGACTGTAAGTTTTTAGAAGTTGAACAATTAATTTTTACGGATGCAAGAAGATATTGCAGGCATAGGGCAGCACCAAGGGCGGCACGGCAAATACGCAACATTTTATGCGGGGCGGAAAATGTCGGAAGATTTCCGAGGCACGCCATTGGTCAGAACGACAGTGTCCCGTAACCGTCCACGACGGTGCTGCATTATATCTTTGCATCATGGAAAAATATTGTGGCTTCGGTAAACGCACGGCCATGCAAGAAGCAACACGGAAATTCAGTCACAGGTCGTGGTGAAGGATGCCAATAATCTGCCTGCCAAAAGAAACAAGCCCGTTCCGATGGCTATGCAACGGGCCAAGGATGAAACAACGATTCCAACCACCGCTTTCATTGTGGAAGCCGCAAGGGTGGAAGCGATACCAATATTGCCAGAAAAAGGCCGCTCTACCATTGGAGAGGATATGCCCGATGACAAGACTGACGAATAGGAAATGTGGACAGAACGGCTGTGCGTGTACTGTTCCGAAGCTGCGGTGAAGAAATGAAGGAAGGATGCCCATCAACCCAAGTCCAAGATACGAAGGAGGCTAAGTGCATGGCCACTTATCGGGAAAGAGGCCCGGTCGCATTTGGCGAAAGGCAAGCCGGCAAAAGGAGATAAACCGGCGTAAAAGTGCGGAAACTCGTAAAATAAGGACATCAAGTGCATAAAAATGGTAATTTTGCAAACCGAATGGTAATGCAACAAGAAAACAGGAAATGGAAGATTCAGATAAGACAGTTATCAATGAACACGGAATAGAAAAGGAGAACGGGGTAAGGCTCATCCTTTATTCGGCCGACCTGAGCAGCGAACTGCCGTTGGACTTTGCCGATGGTGGCATCCGTGCAGGATTTCCTTCGCCGGCCCAGGATTACATGACAGAGAGCATTGACCTGAACCGCGAATTGGTGCGTCATCCCGCCACCACGTTCTATGCCCGTGCCGTAGGTGATTCGATGAAGGACTGCGGCATCGACGACGGCGATCTGTTGGTGATTGACAAGGCCATCGACCCGCAGGAGGGTGATATCGTGGTAGCCTACATTGATGGGGAGTTTACATTGAAACGGGTGAAATTCGACCCGCACGCCGGTTGCCTGTGGCTGATGCCTGCCAACAAGGATTACCCGCCCATCAAGGTGACGGAGGAAAACAATTTCATCGTATGGGGCGTATTGACCTACAACATCAAACGCCAATACCGGAGGAAATGAGCCATGTTCGGTCTGGTGGATTGCAACAACTTCTATTGCTCGTGCGAACGGGTGTTCAACCCGGGTTTGCGCACACTGCCCGTGGTGGTGCTGTCTAACAATGACGGTTGCATCATTGCCCGCAGCAACGAGGCAAAGGCGTTGGGCATAGAAATGGGCACTCCGTTCTACCAAGTCAAAAAAAATGCTGGAGCGCGAAAAGGTTGCCGTGTTCAGTTCCAATTACACACTTTATGGTGACATGAGCCGCAGGGTGATGATGTTGCTCTCGGAGTTCACGCCCGAATTAACGCAGTATTCCATCGATGAAGCTTTTATTGACCTTACTGGCATGGGCAGCGGAGAAACCTTGCGTGACTACGGCAAGCGCATCGTGCATACCATTGGCAAGGGTACTGGCATCCCGGTGACTCTTGGCATAGCTCCGACTAAGACCTTGGCAAAAGTGGCAAGCAGGTATGGAAAGAAATACAAAGGTTACGGGGGGGCTGCTTGATTGATACCGAAGAAAAGCGCATCAAGGCATTGCAAGGTTTTGACATCGCCGATGTATGGGGCATAGGCAGACGTTCGGCAAAAAAGTTAGAGTATTATGGGGTCAAGACAGCATGGGATTTCACGCAGTGGAGTGAAAGCCGGGTAAGGCGTTTGCTTACCGTGACAGGCACAAGGACATGGAAGGAACTCCGTGGTGAAAATTGTATTGACATCAGCGAACTGCCCGAAAAGCAAAGCATCTGTACCAGCCGTAGTTTCCCCGACAATGGTTTGTCGGAGTTGAGAGTGGTGGAAGAAGCGGTAGCCAACTTTGCTGCTTCATGCGTCCGCAAACTGCGGGAGCAAAAGAGCCGTTGCAGCCAACTGACAGTTTTTGCATACACCAGCCGTTTCCGCAACGATGTGCCAAACCATACCATCAACCACACTGTTTCATTGCCCATGCCCACCAACGACCAGTTGGAGTTAGTGGCAGCAGCCGTGCAAGCTCTCCGATCTGAATGGCGTGAGGATGGCAGGTATCACTATAAGAAAGCCGGTGTCATCGTGTGGAATATCAGCCCTGATACAGCAGTGCAGGCCATCCTTTTTGATTCAATCGACCGGGCAAAGCAAGCTCGTCTTTCAGTAGCCATTGATGCCATCAACCGAAGGAATGGTTTCAATACCGTAAAAGTGGCAGTTCAAGGAACGGACAAACGCTGGCACCTGAAATGCGAACATAAGTCCGACCGGTATTCCACGAACCTGAATGAAATAATTAAAGTAAAAATATAGACATATAGTCTCGAATAATTTGTTAGTTTTGCAACAACTAAGAAATGAATTCTGACAGTGAAATTTTTAGGTAGTCACTAAAAATATAATAGCATACTTATGGAAGTAGGTGAACGCATTGATAAATATGTAATTACAGATATCATGCATGGTGGTATGTCGGAAGTATACCGCGTAGCGATTGATGGTGCTCCAATTAGATTTGTGATAAAACGACTTAAGGAAGGTGCAAATGAGGAACAGAAAAAATTATTCCTCAGAGAAATGCGCATATTACGAGAATTAAAGCATATCTACATAATTGAAGTTTTAGAAGAACATTATGATGAAGACTGTCCATATTATGTTATGCCTTCATGTGGTAAGTCTTTTGTGGATATTGCATCTTCGTCAGATGAATATAAAAAATTAATATTGACTATTCAAATGTGTGAAGGCATCGACTATTTGCATAAAAATAATGTAAGACATAGAGATATTAAGCCTCAGAATATCCTTATAAAGGATGATATTGTCAAAATAGCAGATTTCGGCTTGTCTCGTTTCTCGGAACGAGATAGTACAACTCTTACATCTACGTCTTTAATAGCTGGAACACAAGGGTATATGCCACCTGAATATTCAAGTGGAGGATTTAAAGAAGGTACTATTCAAGGAGATATTTATATGTTAGGGAAAACTATCTATTTTTTATTTAGTCAAGGGAGTGATGTCAGTAATATAAGAGTAAATCGAGTTTCTCCTCAAATTGCTGCCATTGTAGAAAAGGCGACCAGTGATAATCCCGAAGAAAGATATTCTTCTGTTGCTCCTATAATAGACGAACTTATAAGATATAAAGAAACTATTGAAGCAATTGATAAACTTCCTAAATCAATAAAAGACATAAAATCAAAATATAAAAAAGGTTCTCAGGTATTTAATGAAGAGTTATATAAACATTTAATTTCTTTGTCAAAAGAGTCTGTGGAATGGGGAAAATCCTTGAGTCAGTTAGACAAAGAAGATTTAACTACAATGTTAACACATAAAAAAGATTACATAAATAGCCTGACTTCTCATTTTATTGAATGTATTAGCAATCCTTCTGATTACATTCAATTTAGCGACATTGACCAATTTGTTAAATTTGCAAAATGCATAGTGGATATCAACTTAGATATTGCTGTTAATCAGCAGTTAATATCATTTCTCATAAATCTATCTCTAAACTATAATAGATGGCCTGCTATGAACGAACTTGCATTAATTTTGAACAAATTAGTGTCAAACGATTCTCAACACTATAGAATGTTTATTTTTAATCATAGGAACCAATTAAGAGAGATGAGACCTAATCTCAATAGTAACTCTTTATTTAATAGTGAAATATCTCTTATTATTGGGAAACAGCATTAATCACTATTTTTAAAAGAGAATGACAGGTTAGAATTGATGTGAGGTTTGTTGGCATGATCAAATAGTTTTTCTTGGTCATGCTCATCCTTCTGCATTTATTGAGAATCCGTTTTTAGTTGACCGTGTTGACCGTAAAAGGACTCTATAAATCTCAGCGAAGTCATTAGAGTTAAAGTCTAAACAATTCTTTTGCCTTCCAAAAAAGAAAAGCTGGTGCAACAAACAAAGTGATTTAGTCCATTCCTTGTACTATATATACAAGATGTGATTAAACCTATTTATTAGGACTGTTGTTCATCGTAGAAGTAATGCAGCAAGAGGTTTACTCTGTTCCTTGTAGTATATATACAAGATGCCATTAAACTTATTATTGGAACTACTGTTCATCGCGGAAGAAATGCAGCAAGAGGTTTACTCCGTTCCTTGTAGTACATATACAAGAATACTCTAAACTTACTTTTTAAACTTCAGCTTGCGTAATCAAGCATAGTTAGAGAATCTTAGTCAATCGGCCAACAAGGACTCCCGATACCCCCACGGAAACCTCACCATCAACAGCTAAAACTTTTTCTTTTGGAAGGCAAAAAATCAAGTTGAAGCCATTATCTTTGTACACTTGATAGGCAAGCTTTCTTGCTCTTGATAAGACATTATTTTCAATCAAAATGTTACCTATTTGTTATTCTTATTTTTGTTATTCTTGTTATATTACAGTGTTTCAATAAGATATATTCTAAAATTTAAGCTATACCCATTTGTGGCGCGCCACATACATAGTAAGTGGTGTGGTCAATCCTGCCCGGGCTGCAATCTTCTTCAGCTTACGGTTCACCAGCAACATTTTATTCCGGTATTGTCTGCGCTCCGTGCCATCTTCTCGTTCTATAATAGGTAAAAGATATTGTGTTTCCGAATCTCCGTATCTGTCAATAATCTCCTGCATCTGTTTTTCCCACCGTATAATGAGTTTCTTACCTGTTTTACGACGGCTATAACTCACAAAGCCACTATTGAGATCTTTTTTACGCAAATAGGCAAGATCTATAAAAGACATTCCTCGCATATAGAAAGAAAAGAGAAAGATATCTCGTGCAAATTCCAATGATTTATGATCGGAAAGATCCAACTGCTTGATGTGTTTGATATCTGTCAGGGTGGCAGCTCTCTTTGAGGTCTTGTCCACACCAGTATATACATTCTCAAAAGGATCTGCAGGAAGGGCCAGTCCCTCACCCACTGCCTTGCGATACACACAACGCAAAATACGCATATAAAAAGAGGTGGTATTACGACTTAAATGGTGAGTGGAGCGCATCTCCGTTTCATAATGTTCCATCAAATCTGCATCCATCTCATCAAAACATAAGTCTATGCCGTCACGGAACTTCATGAAGCTGTTCAATGCGGACTGATATGTTTCGACTGTCCGTTCTTTTCCTTGCCCTCTAAGACGCTCTATCTGCTCCTGCATGTATTCAAAAACGAAAACGCCCTTACTCGGACGGTTCTTTAATTTTACTAATCTCATATTTGCCATTACCTAGGTTAATTAAATAAATCATCAAAGAAAAATATAATATCATGATTTATATTTTAATGAGGACTTAAATACTTATAATGGCAAATAGATTCTTTAGAATTAAAGAGAAAGAACTCAGTGTTCTTATATCGACAAGTATATAACAATAAAAAATACAAAAGCGTGCAGCTCTGATAAACTGCACGCTTTTGCTTATTGTTTATTATCTGTATCCTTATCGGAATTACTTCACTTCCTCAAAATCAACAGCATCTCTGTATGAGCAACTTGCGTGAACGTGTTGCAAATATAGTGCAAACCCGAAAATAAGCATCCATAAGCAACCACAGCTCTTTACTGCAAAAGTACAGATTTATTTGATAAATATCGTGATATAAACACATAATAATCAAATCAATAGGGTAATTTTAACAAAATATGCAATTCGAATACATACTAATTTAAGAAATCTTTAAGTGTAATAGTTGCAATTCTTAGTCCTTTTGCTTTTACTTGTAAGCCATTATCGGAAGTTAAAAGAATAGGATTTTCATTTTTAAATTTAAGTGCCACCGTTAATATGTTATTATCTGGAGATTTTTTATTAAAATCATTTGGCAATAAATCAGGATCAGAAAGTTCCATTGAGACATTCGGCTTATCCATTGCTTTATTGATCAATCGCAAAGCCGTTTCTACATTTTTTTTGTTTGCCGCATCAAGCTTAATTTTAAGTTTGTCCAACTCGTCTATAACTTTTGCAGACATGACAACTTGATAATGTTCATCAATCTTAGAAATAATATCTGGACAATTAACAAACACATTAGTATCGATGATATATATATTCTTTTGGGTGGTTGACTTAACAGATTTTTGTTTTGAAGTCTCAAATTTTGAGAGGTCTATTTTCCCTTTTAGATGCAAACTTATCCCGTTACCTTCAATTATACTATCTTTAAGTTTATTTGAATACTCATCTATTATTTCTGGTATAATACCAGAAGTTATTTTGATTAAGTACGAACGAACATCTCTATGGCATGATGTATTGAGTATTGATTTATCCGCAACAATTATTGTTAGTTGTTTTGCACGACTTGTTGCAACATTAAACAGTGCTCTATCAAGAGACATTCCAATCATTGTGTTAGGAATATAATAAATACAAACATCGCAAGTCATACCTTGAACTCGTTCAACTGTGTCGATGAGAACATTGTTTTTGCTACCATATTTACTTATAAAACTATTCTGTAACATTCTAACTGCAGCACGAAATTTTGTTAATACTGCAATATTCAATTTAGGATAAGATGATAATAAATCATTAACAATTCTAATAGTGAAATCACAGCTGCCTTTATCTACTTTCTCACCGATAGGCATCTCCTTAGGAATAAGAATTGTACCACCTTCCTTAGGAATATAGTGTATAGTAGTATTTGCTAACTCATACTTAAAGTCAGCTACCGATTTAATAGGTGTATGATAGAAAATACTTGTCAAATCCGCAGATTTTTTCAATAAACGATGTGTTTCTGTTAAAATAAACGACTTGTAGTTAAAGTTCTCACAGAGTGTTGCAAAACCATTTGCAAGCATAGCGAAGTCATTCCTCATAAGCGTTTCTTCGCTTAACAATACAATTGGCTGCATCTGGTTTTGATCACCAATCCATATAACCTTTCTTCCAAGATTTTTACATGCAGCTATCATTCCAAACAAAGCCTGACTTGCTTCATCCATAATTACATAGTCAAACGGTTGTTCATAATAACTTTGTTTAGCCCAACCGCTTGTATTATAGAATGTTGAGAGTGTAAGATTGCCAGAAATACATGTTATTTTTTTACTATCAATAGGACAAAGATTTTTGCAAGTAATAAGTTCATCAGAAGATACATTAGTTTTCATTACCCGCTTATCGGAGAGGTATTTTTTTAGGCTGTCCTTTTCTGCAAGTTCTATCAGTGCTCTGTTAGTCATGGCAGTAACAAGCACACTACTATTTTGGCTCAGCAAATGTGCAACAAGTTCAGCCATAAGATAAGTTTTCCCAGTACCTGGAGGGCCCTGAAATATCAGTTGAGAAGTGGATTCTAACGTCTTGACTATCTCTTCAACTTGTTCTTTATTTGAATTAATATGAATAGGATTCCATACAATAAACTTCTTATCAAAATCCAAAATGTCCTTGGCTACCATATTTGTGTCGTTGTTGTTAACGATATCAATAAGGTTCTGATAATAATCCATTGGTGGCTCTTGAGGGCCAAGGACAATTACACATCCTTCTTTGTTTTCTAGGAATTTAGCCATATCTATTGACAATCCAGTAAAACCACACAGTAGGAAACCATTGTCATCCGTTTTACCCTGCCAGACACAATGTACTTCCGAAAATTCGACTTGGTGACGACGCAAGTTACCCCAACTGATTTCTCCCCAATACCTTGGAATACTCATTTCTTTTTCTAATACGACTGCAGTAAAATATTCATTCTTGCGTGGAATTCCTTTATCCTTCTTAAAACGAAGTATAAGTTGCCCAGATCCCAATACGTTACGGTCTGCATTATTGGAATCAGCCATTTGTAAATCTAGCTTTACAAACTGTGTAACATACACTTCATTATCTGTTAATAATGCAATTGCTTTAGAATTGAGTTTCTTTAGATATTCTTCACTTATTGCTACAAGTTCTTTATCAAGAAATCTCTTATGTTGCTCTCTTGTATAATACATTATATTTTTATTCTAAAAGTCAAACAATTCATCTGTATCAATATTTGTATAAACATCAGAAACTGACATCTTTTCGTCAAGTCCAAAACCATTTATTTGGTCTGAAATAGAATATGTTATATTTTCTATAACGAAGCATGTCTTTTTTGAGTACATATATCTATTAGCTAGATATGCAAATTCTTTAGGAGTTATGATATCCGTGTCAAATATAAGGTTGACATCCTTATTGTCTTTAAAAGTATCATTAAAACTTATACGATGTATCCTTCTATCATAGCCATAATTGAGTAGCAAATTATCTGGATCTATCATTAATTCTGAGAATAATCTAGGATGAAGGTATAGCTTTCGTCCTATAGAACTGGTTACGACTACGGTTATTAATTTCCCTTTAAATTTAATAATACCTTTAACCAAACCATTCCCCAAATTAGGATCCCATCCTGAGCAATCATAATCCTCTAATGAATCAAGGTAATCTTTTGCAGCATTACGTGCTTCCAAATTCATCTCTATACGAGATTCTTTGTCAAGATTATCCCGGTCGGAAACATTGCCGTAACTTTCTTCATCCTCATAATAATCACCGTCTATTCTTTTTTTACTTTTTGTTTCTTCAAGCATTCGCTCAAGTTCTGCTATGCGTTTATCCTTTTCTTGAACAATATCCGCTGATACGAGAAATATCATATTCCAATCCTCTTTAGAAAAAGGACATTTTAATAATGTAGTATTGGAGTATATATCCGCTAGAGAAGATGCTGGTTCTCTATTCGCTGATATATAGATATGTCTAGTGTTTGCAAAATATGTATATTCACCCGCATAACCTTTAAATAAGTAAGTATTATTATAAATGCCTCTATACGGAAGTTCTCCCTCAATTATGTATATTGACATTCTTGAATTCTGTTTCCAATCTAAATACAATTGATTTGACCATTCTGCTGCTTTACAGAAATCATCTTCATAATATGAACCAGTTAGACGTAAAGTTTTGTATAGATTTGACAATATATTTACTTGGCTTTCTGATTCTATCGGAAGTTGGAATGAGTTAGCTACCCAATTAAAGAAAGATCTTATTATGTTAGCATCATTAAGATTCCATATATTCTCTAATTTATTCTCTTTAAATGATTTTCTCCGCAGTATCTCTTTACTTTCTTTGTCATGCAACCCAAGTTGAATCAAGAATTGTTTTTTTTCAAACGTATTAGCCCAGTTCTCAATAAACGAAGGCACTTGTTCTATTGGTAAAGTGAATTCATTACTATCGAAATATGTTCCAACTAATTTATCAAAAGGATATTGAACTCCTCCATTTGTAATAACAGGACTTAATATATCTGCAATATCTAGTGCCATACTCTTGTCAAGTATTTTAATGAAAAGATTCTGATCATTAGCACGAATGCATGATTTTAGCATATTATCGAAATAATTGTAACCACAAAACTTTCTATACACAATAAGAAAACAGAATTGTTCTGCAGTGATTAGTTGAGTTGATGCAGTTAGTTCTTTATATAACTGATTTCGAACATCAGTAAGGTTAACTTCCCTTCGAGCAAATATCTTTTCGAATCCATCTATACTTGAAAACTTTGAACTTACATTGCTAAGTATAGAAGATGATGAATATGCTGGTAGTATTTTCGAAAGCGAGAATGTATAGAGTTTTACACCTATGTTTATTGAAAAATCATCTTTAAGATTATATTCTGACAAACTCTTACCATTAATTGTTATTATTGAGCGTGCATGAGAAACAGCCGTATCGTTGGATAATGCCATCTTCATCCATCTATATTCGAAAGATTTTTTGTCATATTCCAACGTACTTAAAAGTGGCATAGCTTTTATGCTCTTTGCATATGCTACCTGAGTATTAGTATCGGATTGCTCTACAATGCGAAGTAAACTTATTGTAGGTATATTGCTTTTTGAAAACAATGTTATCGTAAATCCGGGTCTCCAATATGACAAGAATGTTTTATGAATATCTGAAATATCTGTAATACTTATCAAGTCATCAATATATGGTTCAATAATGCTTGAATAAATATCTGTTGATACAACAAGGTATCTAGTAATTAAGCTGTTATTTTCTTCTTGCTTTAACATATAATCATATAGCCAAACCGGACAATTGGAATTATACGCAAACATTGAAGATAATGGACTATATTTACCATTCTGATTTTTAAAGATTTTCCATTTTTTTAATGTTTCAACCCCAATATTTTTAAATTTTGCAATATTCACAAATAAATGCAATCTCTCATTAAATGTGAGAGAATCTAAGGATTCTTCCTCTATTTTTTCAAAAATTGCTTTTTCATCTTGGCTAACAATAAACAATGATAATGGGTGTTCTTCAACAGAATGATTAGAACATTTAAAACCAAGTTTTGATAATACTGACTTTATGGTTGAAATCTTCTCTGTTGAAAACAAGAGTTTATCTTCTAACTTAACTTCATTTGTTGTTTTCCACTCTTTCCCAAACATAAACGTGGGAACAAGTGGAATTAGAGAATGCGCTTTTTCTTCTTTTGCCAACCATTCATAGAAAGATGTACGTAACTTATCATCACAAGAATCAATAATCCATTTTTTAAGGGTATCAATATTATTTAATAGAATTGTGATAACAGTTTCTGTAGTAATCTTTTCTATTCCAAATATTTCTTTTGACAATGAACTTGAATCAATAGATTCATGAGGTAAATGTTTGGTTGTACCTATTAGCTTATAGAAATCAGATGCACCAATTGCAGAAGATAGTCCAGAAGCATCAAATATAATATTATCTGGCCCTACGATATCATTATTATCATTAAGTATAAATGCTTTATTTGTTAAAGCATCCTTATATCCACGATTAAACGAATCGACTAGTGTTGCTGTATCCTGACTAAAATAGGTGAGTTCTTTTGTTGGAAGTAAATTAAGATAATTTACATTGAGTTCAGAAGCATAGCTTGAAACCATACTTACAATTTGCTTTCCAATCATATAGAACAAGAAGAAATTCCATGGATTGTCGCTTTGAATTCCTTCTCTATCAGACTTGGGAATAAAATCAGCATTCAAATAAAATGGGAATTTGAATCTGTGCTCATTCATAGGAAGATAAGCATATAATGAGAGATCATCTTCACCGATTGGCGTAACAAGTCCATCTTCGTCAAGCTTGATAGCAAATGAGATAGTTGTTTCTTTAGCCGATGCAATACGGTCTGGAATACCTGCAACTTCTGTTAATTCATTACCATCTTGATCAAGTTTAATAAAGTAGTTTTCTTTTTCACCCCTATTATTAGTTCTTTCTTTTCTTCTGATTTGAATGCCTGCCTTTTTGAATTCATCGTCATTCACTAAAAGATTATCTGACGAATAAATACAAAAATCTTCAGATAAACGATCTTCATTGAAAGAGTTTACAAGCGAAACTATGTTATTCTTTCTATCTATTTTCTTTTGAATAGTAAGACATTTATCCTTATCTATCAATTGCACTCGATTAGTGTTTCTGAGAAATAACATAAATCGTGGTTCAGAAAACACTTCTTTAATCGCCTCATGATATTCAGAAAGTGTTTCTTCATCCATTTTTAATGCAATAGCAACATTTTCTTTTTGATTGAAAATGGAATCATATGGATCAATTTTTAATGATTCATACCATATCGGTAATAACTGCCAAGGAATATCCTTTACACCTTTGAATTCCCTAAAGAATTTTAGATATTTGTGAAGAAATTCTTTCTGTTTTTCCACATCATTCTCAATATCGTTAACATGGTAGTAAAAGGCTTTGAAATCATTATAGATTGGTAAATTTTTATCGAAAGAAAAATTGTAGCCAGCACTTTTAATTAATACAGACTCAGAATTTGTGAATACTGACTTGAACCCAATACCTTTATAGCCTGTTTTCTTACTGCTTGCACTCTTTGTGCTTTTTGCAGCAGATGTAATTGATTCAAAGTCATGTTTATTAAATGCAAATCCATCGTGTGTTACAACAAAATAATTATCGCTAAGTTGTAACTTTACTTTAACGCCATTCTCTGGGGCAGCATCATCGGCATTTTGAAGAAGTTCAAAAAACATTCTCTTTTTACTAGTATAGAGGTTCTGACCTACTTCTTCAAGCAAGTTAGCTACACTTGTATTAGTGTTTGGACTTGTATGTTGCTTAAAAGAAAGGGAAACAGACTCTTTATATGGATTTTCTGCTTCTTTAATTTTATTTGATGATACACAAAACATATAAGGAGAACCTTGTTCCATGCGGTATTCTTTGCGTGGCATGTCAATCTCTATCTCATAATAATTACCAGAAACAAAAAAATTACGCAATCGGTTATCAACGATGGCAATGAGACACTTCCCATTAATTGGATCTACTAGTAATTTGCCATTGTTTTCTTCTTTAACATCTCCTGTAGACATTAAATTTGTGAAAAAATACTTGGAATTAATCTCTATAACTTTGCCAATAAAACGATTGGTTGTTAATCCCATAGTAGCCAGTAAATCTGTAAGACTAAGTTCGTAAAGGCTCTCTTCGTATTTATCTTCAACAAAAAACTTTCTACTAAAAATCAGCTGGCCGTTGTCTTCTCCCATATATGCAACACGGACATGTTCTCCTGGAAAAACTTCATCACTAGCACGAATAACTTTATTTGGTGACAGTTCATCCCTATATATACTGCCTAAGATTCCGGTATTACCAATGTCTATAGTAGCAAATTTATTGTTTATATTCTTAACAATAGCATCAATGATATCGCCCTTATTTAGTTGAGAACGTAACCAATCAACTCTAGCTTTCTTTTCCTCGGCCTCGATTGGACGCATATCCAAGACAACATCTTTTAACTTTTCATTATATTTAATGAAAACAAATTCAAGTTCTTCATCAGTCTCTATTTCATTGTTCAATAGTCTGGTTTTATAAGGTTCAACAAAACGTATTAAAGGTACAATTACCTTTATCAATCCATCTGCTTCAATAAGAGCAGATGTGGAATTTTCATTTTTAATGATACCCTTAAATAAACATTTTACCCGTTCATTCTCACTATGTACTTTTGCAAAATAATCATGTAAAGCCAACACACTCATCGAAATTTTGTTTCGATGCTTCTCTGGGTCGTAATTGTTGTCAATTACAACACAAGTAATTTCTTCACCTTCTTTGTATTCTATTGTTGGGAGTTCACTTACATGAACAAGTGCCGTGCTGTCTCCTAAGTTTACAATAAGACCGAAACTCTCAACAGATTTTATAATAACCTTGTATATGGTACCTTTTTCAACTGTTCTTGGATTGGGTAGAAGATTTTTTCGGCTTAGATTCAACTTTCCATCTGGTAATTCTTTGATAACTTTTACATCAAGAACATCACCTTCCGATAATGAAGAAAGAGTCACAGACTGATTAGACCAAGATATATCATGAAGTCTTATCAAACCGTCAACTCCATTGGGCATTTTTGCAAATGCTCCGAGATCTGGTTTTATACTGGTAATTTTTACGCGAATAATATCACCAACTGATGGATTATTATATGTTGTCATAAGCAATTTATCTTTTAGTATAACTTTACAATTTTGTTAGTCACTCTGATCTCAAATATTTCAATTAAAAATTAAATCAGATATAAGACATTATCTATCATTCACATATTAGAATCTAACACATGTAACATTATAGTTTCATGCAAAGAGAATTTCTTAATTACAAAAATAGGTATTTTATCATTTTAAATAGAATACAAACACATAATAGTCAAATCAATGGGCTGATTTTAACAAAATATCCGGTTTTATCCTTACCTTTGTGTATGATATTGGGATATTATACCCGAACAACAATAAAGAAACTATGCAGATACATAACAATACATTGATAACAGAATGCTCGGCTTACGATTTCAAGGAAATGTTGGAGCGTAAGAAAGTGAAGTCGTGGCTTAAATCCGTGTCGGCTTTCGCTAATACGGATGGTGGCAGTTTGTTCTATGGAGTGAATGCTGACGGCGTAATTGTAGGGTTGGAGAATCCACAAGCCGATGCTGATTTTATCAGTGAAATGATAAAGGCAAGACTTGACCCTGTTCCGGAAGTTCAACTTATTCCGATAGAACACGAAGAGCATACCCTGCTTGAAGTGAAAGTAAAGACAGGAACGCTTACACCTTATTATTACTATCAGGATGGGACACGTACCGCATATGTACGAGTTGGCAATGAAAGTGTAGAATGCAACTCCCAACAATTACTTTCGTTGGTATTAAAAGGCACGCACATGACTTGGGATTCACTGCCTACCCAAGTGGATGCCAGCAAACATTCTTTCATCATCCTTGCCAATACTTTCCGTGAACAAACCCATCAGGAATGGAATGACAAGTATTTGGAATCATTCGGACTGGTAACTCCTGACGGCAAACTGACCAATGCAGGATTGCTGTTTGTAGACAATTGCACAGTATTTCAATCGCGTATTTTCTGCACCCGTTGGACTGGACTATATAAGGATGATGCCATCAGTTCCGTGGAACATCGGGCTAACCTTGTGCTGCTCTTAAAATATGGTATGGATTTCATCAAAAACTATACCATGAGTGGCTGGGTGAAGATGCCAAACTATCGCCTTAACCTCCCCGACTATTCCGACCGCGCCATCTTCGAAGGATTGGTAAACCACCTTATCCATCGAGATTACACCATGATGGGCGGTGAAGTACATATTGACATTTACGATGACCGAGTAGAACTAGTATCACCTGGTGCCATGCTTGACGGCACACAGATTCAAGACCGTGACATATACAAAGTGCCGTCCATGCGCCGCAACCCTGTCATTGCAGATATGTTCACACAATTGGACTATATGGAGAAACGTGGTTCCGGCTTACGCAAAATGCGAGAGCTTACAGAGAAGCTACCCAATTTCCTACAAGGCAAAGAACCACAATATCAAACGGAAGCGACTTCTTTCTACACCACATTCTATAATCTGAACTGGGGTGACAATGGAAGAATACCTGTTGAGGAAGTGGCTAACAGGGTAAACAGTACCCTCGAAAAGTACCCTGAAAACGAAGAAAGTTCGGTGGAAACCTTTGGTGATACGCAAGAAAGTTCGGAGAAAGGTTCGGAGATAATCCCAAAAGGTTCGGAGAAAAAGTTCGGAGATTCGAAAAACAAATCTAAAAGCATTGGGAAAACCACACAAAAGATTATTGATTTCGTCATTTCCGACCCATCAATGTCTGCAGAAGCAATGGCCTATAAAATAGGAATAAGCTCCCGAGCCGTAGAAAAACATATTTCAAAGCTTCGTTCTATGGGAATTTTGTCTCGTGAAGGAGCAGATCATGGTGGCTATTGGCGCATTATTGTTAACCCTCAAACTGAGCAATAAAACTATGGAGACATCTTTCATACCATTCAGTGTAATAATTGCCGTTTTGATTATCGCCTTTTTGTTTGCCTCTTTGCCACAGGTAAACCATAAAACGCGATACAAAGTACTTTATGCAATAGCCATCATCATGTTATTAGCTGTTATCCCTATTAGTGAATATATGGCTGGTGGCATACAAAACTCAAGTAACAATTATCTGCTTGTCCTAATATTCGATATTGCAGTAGGATATTTCTGTATGTATATTGCCGCTTTACTGAAGTTCAATGTTCTTAAACGAAAGAACCAAGCATTAGAAAACGCCTTGACAGAAAAGCAACAAGAAAATGTAGCAATCCTATTGGAGCATCAAAACGAAAAACAACAAGCACTTCAGCAAAGAGAGCTTGAATGGTTAGCTGGGAAAATAAAGATGTTTACCGAAAAAGAACAGGAAGCTATTCTTGCCAGTGCTCTATCATTTGCTGAACATGACTTGATAGTTGCTCCCTCAATAAGCATACAGCCCAAAGAAACATGTAGTCAGCAAGAACTAATGTACTTTGTCTGCTCTGCTTTTTACAATATGGATAAAAGTCGTAGTGAAGTTGTGGGTTTCTTATATAAAGTTTTTCCTCTCTATTTTCCAGCAGGAGAAAGTGCATTGGCTAAAAAGATGCCGGGATTGGAAAAGGTAAAAGAAAGAAGGGAAAAAGAAAACACTCAGAAATAAATATCTAAATTATCAAGAACATGGATAATGTTAAAAAATATACTCATTCTAACTTTTTCACAAATAGAGACAACAATACCCTCATAAAAGAATTTGAGGGCATACTACACCATAATCCTCATATTTGTAATCTTGATGCAGTTGTCGGTTTTCTCAGAGCATCAGGATATTTTTCTTTACGTCCTTTCCTAGACAACATAAATAAGGTTAGGGTCTTAATAGGAATAAATGTAGATAAATACATTGCACAAGCAACAAGGCAAGGAAAGATCTTTTTTGGAGCAGAAGAAGAAGTAAAAGAAGAGTGTCTACGTGAAATTCGCCGAGATATAGAGCATTCGCATTATAGCAAAGAGGTCGAAAATGGAATGTTCCAAATGGTGAAAGACCTTATTGATGGTAAATTGGAACTAAGAGCGCATCCTTCAAAAAAAATACATGCCAAAATATACGTACTTTATCCAAACGATTTTAATCAATACACCCAAGGAATGGCTATAACTGGTTCCAGTAATCTTACTGGAAACGGACTAGGCATCACGGAGGAACGTCAGTATGAGTTTAATGTAAAAATGGATAGATATGATGATGTAAAATTTGCCAAAGAAGAATTTGAATTATTATGGAAAGAAGCCGAAGGATGCGAAATTACGGCTGATGATGTAAAAACATCAATAGATCATACATACCTCAAAGGTGATGCTTCACCTTATGACCTTTATATTAAAATGCTCATGGAGTATTTTTCGGATAGAGTCATGGCAACAGACGATAACAATCCATTTGATATGCCGGAAGGGTATAAGAAATATGATTACCAAATGGATGCTGTGGAAGAAGGTTATCAAAAGCTACTGCGTTACGATGGCTTTTTTCTTGCTGATGTTGTAGGTCTTGGCAAGACTGTAATTGCTACAATGATAGCTAAGAAATTCTTGATCGAGAATGGGCGTGACAAAACAAAAATTCTCGTCGTCTATCCACCTGCCGTAGAACACAACTGGAAAGCAACATTTAAAGATTTTGGCATTGACAAGTATGTTAATTTTATTTCCAATGGCAGTTTGTCTAAGATTCTCGATGAAGACAATTATAACTACTGGAATGCTGATGAATTTGACCTTATTTTGGTTGATGAAGCACATAAATTCCGCTCGCATACAACCTCTGCCTTTGAGCAATTGCAGGAAATATGCAAAATGCCCCGTATAGAAAATGGAAATATTCCCGGCTTTAAGAAAAAGGTAATGCTTATTTCAGCAACACCTATGAATAATACACCTGCAGATATATACACAGAAATCCAATTATTCCAAGATCCACGCCGATGTACGATTGATGGTGTATCAAATTTAACGGCATTCTTTTCACCTCTTATTAAAGAATTTAAACAGCTAAAAAGAGAGCCAAATTTCGACATAAGTCGATTCAAGAAATTAGCAGAACGAGTTCGAGACCGCGTTATCAAGCCATTGACGGTTCGGCGTACACGTACTGACATCGAGAACGTGCCTCGATATAATAAGGATGTGAATGGCTTTCCAAAAGTAGAGCGTCCTATAGAAAGTCGATATGAGCTTAATGAGCATCTCGCTGATTTGTTTGAACATGCTATGCTTACTCTTGAAAAGAACTTGACGTACGCTCGTTATCAAGCTATAGCCTACTTGAAGCCTGAAGTGGCACAAGGACTGTATGATAACGCGGAATTAATAAGCCGCAGCTTAGCTGGAATCCGTAAAAACGGATTGGTGAAGCGGCTAGAAAGCAGTTTTTATGCTTTCCAAGTTTCATTAGACAATTTCCGTCAAGCAAACCAAAATATGATAGATATGTTTGACCGCAACAAAGTATTCATTGCTCCGGATCTTGATATCAATATGCTATTAGAATCAGGGTTGAGTGATGAAGAAATTGAGGAGAAACTAAATGCCAAAGCGGAAGATAATCCCAAAAATGCAGTATTCACTGCTGATGATTTTAAGCCTGAATTTATAGAAATGCTTAGAGGAGATCAGAATACACTTGAAATGTTATGTTCAGAATGGGCAGATATAAAAGACGAAGATGATTCCAAGTTCACAAAGTTCAATGAGCTGCTTAAGCATAAGTTGTTCAAATCGGAACGCAATCCTGAACAGAAACTGGTTGTATTTTCAGAATCAGTTGACACAGTAGAGTATTTGGCACGCCGTATTAATCGTAAAGACGTATTGGTAATCTCCGCTGATAATCGTAGTAAGCAGTTCAAAACTATCCGTGAGAATTTTGATGCTAACTATAAGACAAAACTCAATGACTACAATATCATCCTCACCACAGATGTGCTTGCTGAAGGTGTAAACTTGCATCGAGCAAATGTGATTGTAAATTATGACACTCCTTGGAATAGCACCCGACTGATGCAACGTATTGGTCGCGTCAATCGTATCGGTTCTTCATCCAAACATATATACAATTACGTTTTCTATCCATCCCGTGAAGGAAACCGTGAAATCAATCTAAATCAAATCGCATTAAGTAAGATTCAAACCTTTCATTCCACCTTCGGTGAAGACAACCAAATTTACTCACAAGAAGAAATTCTTGACCGCGACTTAAGTAAACTCTTTGATGAAGGCATGAAGAAACAAAAGGAAGAATGTAATCAAGAATTGCCATATTATGAGGAACTCCGTGCACTCTATCAAAACAACCGTAGAGAATATAATCGCATAGCAAAACTCTCATTGCGTAGCCGTACTGGTCGTGAAATGAAAAAAGTAGATGGAGTAACACTTGCAAATGACACTCTTGTATTCCTGAAAACGAATTTCCGTAAGGTATTCTTTTTGGTCTCAGAAACAGCAGAAGAACTTTCTGTGCTTGATGCTCTAAAATATTTCAAAGCTCCCAAAGAAGAACAATCCGCAGAGCGTATAGAGCAACACCATAAGCATATTAATATGGCTTTACGAAAATTTCGCATGATGCAGGATGAAGAAGCACGTTCTCAAGAAACTACCCATGAAGAACAAGGTTCTGTTGGAGTGCAAGTTAGTACCGCTGTAAATTTGTTAAATAATTTCATTCGTGAAATAGACGATAATGAACTATACATAAAAGTAGTTCAGCTCAAAACATTAGCGGAAAGAGGTGTCATCACCTACATAGCTAAACGCTTACAACGCATACAGAAAAACTTGCGTCGCGTAGGAGGTAAAGCCAGAATGACACATGATGAAGCACTTGCAGAAATCATTGATATGGCAAAAAAGTATGCACCATATTATACGGCACAAGAATCTCTGCTTAATGAGCAAGAGACTAATGCAGAAATTATTTTATCAGAATCATTCAATAAACTCTAAAAATAGCAATATGAACTACAAAGAAGTCATCGAATCTAAATATAATCGTGAGGCTTGGCAAAAATTGCTTTATGATATATTCCGAAACAAAATTAGTTTTTGGAACACTCCTTCTGCGGTCCACGTAAGTAGCCGCTTAGCTAAAGAAGCATTGAATCTTGGCAAAATATCTCTTGTAGATGGAGAATCTATAGCCATATACGAGGTGGAATTGAGTGACAAAGTTGACATTGAGCGTAACCGTCGTGGCATTCGTGATATGCTCACTACAGATTGGCGTAATATGGGGTATGCTGGAGCATTTATGTTCTGTTATCGTAAGGATGAAAGCATTCTTAGATTCTCATACGTAAGTGAAACTTGGGGGTTTAACAAACAAGGCGAATATGAAAAGATGTCAACTAATACAAAACGCTATACATATTTGCTTGGCGAAGGTCGTGGATGCCGTACTGCCATAGAACAGTTTGGCACATTGAAAAATAGCAAACAGACACTCAGTGACATAACGAATGCATTTTCTGTCGAGACACTCACAAAGCAGTTCTACAAGGATTTATTCGAATGGTATCAATGGGCTATAGAACCATCATCCAATGTTTCTTTTCCCAATAATACGGGAACTGAAGATGATGACCGTGAGGATTTAGAAACAAAAGTAATTCGACTTATTACCCGTATTATGTTCGTATGGTTCATCAAGCAGAAGGACTTGGTACCACAACGGATATTCGATATTGATTATTTGCAGACTATCCTAAAAGAGTTTGACCCATATAGTCAGACTGTTGGAAACTATTACAATGCAATTCTCCAGAACTTGTTCTTTGCAACACTTAACCGTGCTATTGAAGATGAACAAGGAAACAAACGCAAGTTCGCTACCAATATAAAGAAAGATATCAAAACCCTCTATCGCTATGCCGAAATGTTTAACATCAGCGAGAATGATGTCGTTACCTTATTCTCAGAAGTCCCCTTCCTTAATGGTGGACTCTTTGAATGCCTTGATAAGACCAAGACGATTGACGGTGTTGAACAGGCCTACAATTATGATGGCTTCAGTCGCAACGACAAACGTTTTGCTGATGGGCGCTATCGCAATCGTGCCATTATCCCTAACAATCTGTTCTTCGATTCAGAGAAAGGACTGATTTCAATCCTCAGCCGCTACAACTTTACAATAGAGGAAAATTCACCCGAAGAACAGCAGGTAGCCCTTGACCCAGAATTGTTAGGTAAAGTATTTGAGAATCTATTAGGCGCATACAACCCCGAAACAAAGGAAACAGCGCGAAATCAAAGTGGTTCGTTCTATACGCCCCGTGAAATAGTCAATTACATGGTAGACGAAAGTCTCATTACCTATTTAGGAGATACTCAATTTGTACGTTCCTTATTCAATCCAGATTTCACCCTTGACAGAGAAAAACCAGAAGAATATCAGCGTGTCGCTAAAAGATTAAAGGCTATCAAAATACTTGACCCGGCTTGTGGTTCTGGAGCATTCCCGATGGGATTGCTTAATCGCATGATAGATGTGCTCTGTCGTATTTCTCCAAATGAGAAAGTGTATGACTTGAAATTGGCAATCATAGAAAATTGCATCTATGGCAGTGACATTCAGAGTATCGCAGCCCAAATAACAAAACTACGCTTTTTTATCTCACTGATTTGCGATTGTGAAAAAGATGCTTCTAAACCAAACTTTGGCATACCGACATTACCAAACCTCGAAACAAAGTTTGTCGCTGCCAATTCTTTGATTGCTAAAAAGAAGCAAGCTTCACACTGTTTATTTGAGAATCCGGATATTGAGCCAACAAAACAGAAATTGATAGAAGTCCGTCATGAACATTTTTCTGCAAAAACTGCTAACCGCAAAAGTACCTTACGAGAAAAGGACAAGGTATTACGTGAAAAATTAGCTAGATTACTGGCGGATGACAAAGACTTTGCCCCTGAAGATGCTATACAATTGGCAGCATGGAATCCTTATGACCAAAATACAGTAGCAGAGTTCTTCGATCCTGCTTGGATGTTTGGAGTCAGCGATGGCTTCGATATAGTAATAGGTAACCCTCCATACATCCAGTTACAAAATAATGGTGGTGAATTGGCTAAACTCTATGAACCATGTGACTATAAAACATTCGCAAAAACGGGAGACATATATTGCCTTTTCTACGAACGTGGATGGCAATTACTGAAACCCAAAGGTCATCTTTGTTATATCACGTCCAACAAATGGATGCGTGCCGGATACGGAGAAAAAACACGTGGATTCTTTGCTAAGAATACAAATCCCCAATTGCTTATAGACTTCGCAGGCGTGAAAATATTTGAGAGTGCTACAGTTGATACAAACATCTTACTCTTTTCTAAAGAAGATAACAAGCATAAAACTTTATGCGCTGTCACCAATAAACAAAATAAAGATGGCGTTAAGAATTTGAGCGATTTCGTGCAGCAACAAGGCGTGAAGTGTAACTTTGCAGATTCTA